>Ga0181575_10001575_pt1 | contig 16418 bp, 13 predicted proteins | sample 101ome_23_FD_145599 | JGI IMG/M metagenome (GOLD analysis project Ga0181575, IMG submission 145599) | Coastal salt marsh microbial communities from the Groves Creek Marsh, Skidaway Island, Georgia - 101411CT metaG (spades assembly) | ecosystem: Environmental > Aquatic > Marine > Intertidal zone... | reverse complement strand
AAGGACTAGTAGTTGCTAATACTGTTATTGTAACAGATGGAGCAAATACAAAATTTGACACCGATGTATTAGTTGTTGATGGTTCCAATGATAGAGTAGGTGTTAATACTGCATCCCCTTCAGTTTCATTAGAAATAGCAGCCAATGATGCTATTCTAATTCCAATTGGTAATACTGCACAAAGACCTGCTGCAGCCAATGGTTCTTTCCGTTATAATACAGATGATAACCAACAATTTGAAGGTTATGCCAATGGTGAATGGGGCGCCATCGCTGGTGGTGGTGGTTCTGCATACTTTAAAGGTAATGATGGACCAATCGGTGATGCTGCAGCTGCTAATAATCTAATGAGAATTAATAGTAATACTCAAAGTAATAATATTACTATTATTGCTGGTGAAAATGCTTTGATGGTTGGACCAATTACTATTGGTTCTGGTAATACATTAACAATCGATACTGGAGCAAGAGTAGTAATAGCATAATGTCAGAATTAATTGTAAATACTATCTCAGGATTAAGTGATTTATCAGTTGGTAATAGTACCGTAAATTCTACTGTTAATTCAACAAGTTTTTCTATTGGCAATACTAGTATTACTGGAGATACTTTATCAGTTGGTAATAGTACCGTAAATACTGCTATTACTTCTTCTGGTATTACACAATCTGCTCATCTATTAACAGGTAATGTAACCGCAACCGCACTCGCTGCTAATACTAACGACTGGAATCCTGGTATCACAGGAATTTATCAAGTAAGAACTTCTGCTAATACTGATGGGAACATCAACTATACGATTTCGGGTCTAGATGGTGGTGTTAATGGTCAAATTGTAACTATTCAAAATATTGGTGTTGGTGCTCTTATTTTGAAAAATGAAGATTCTGGATCTAGTTCAGAAAATCAATTCGCATTACCAGATGATATTAGATTAGACGGAGAACAGTCTATACAACTTTATTATGATGGTAATGATACGAAATGGAAACCACTACATAGTATAGATGTTCCATATTTTCATAAAACACATCTTACAAAGGGTTTCTTCTCTGGTGGTTATACAGGTTCTAATGTAGTAACTGCTGATAGAACTACTTATTCAACAGAAACAACAGCAGCAGTAACAGGAGCTAATTTATCACAAGATAGACGTGAGTTAGCAGCAGCAGGTAATGCAGAGAAAGGATTCTTTTCTGGTGGCGCAACAGGTTCTGCTGTAGCAACTGCTGATAGAACTACATATTCAACAGAAACCACTGCAGCAGTAACAGGAGCTAATTTATCACAAGCTAGACGTGAGCTAGCAGCAACAGGTAATGCAGAGAAAGGTTTCTTCTCTGGTGGTCTTACAGTAGCAACAGCTGATAGAACAACCTATTCAACAGAAACAACAGCAGCAGTAACTGGAGCTAATCTATCACAGGCAAGACGTGCTCTAGCAGCATCAGGCAATGCAGAGAAAGGTTTCTTCTCTGGTGGTGCTACAGTAGTAACATCTGATAGAACAACATATTCTACAGAAACAACTGCAGCAGTAACAGGTGCTAATCTATCACAGGCAAGAGCTTATCTAGCAGCATCAGGCAATGCAGAAAAAGGATTCTTCTCTGGTGGAGATACAGGTTCTGCTGTAGCAACTGCTGATAGAACAACCTATTCAACAGAAACAACAGCAGCAGTAACTGGAGCTAATTTAAGTCAAGCAAGATTTGCTCTAGCAGCTGCAGGTAATGCAGAGAAAGGTTTCTTCTCAGGCGGTACCACAGGTTCTGCTGTAGCAACTGCTGATAGAACAACCTATTCAACAGAAACAACAGCAGCAGTTTCAGGTGCTAATTTATCCCAAGCAAGATTTTATCTTGCAGCAGCATAATGACTGGAGCAAGGACGATAATAGCATAATGACAGAATTAATTGTAAATACTATATCAGGATTAAGTGATTTATCAGTTGGTAACACTACTGTTAATACTGCTATTACTTCAACAAGTTTTTCTATTGGTAATACTAGTATTACTGGAGATACTTTATCAGTTGGTAATAGTACCGTAAATACCGTAGTCAATTCGACTAGCATCTCACAACCAACATTTATCGTATCAGGCAATGTTACACCTACTGCAATTGCTGCTAATACGGATGACTGGGCGCCAGGTATTACGGGTGTGTATCAGATTCGAACATCTGCTAATACTGATGGTAACATCAATTATAATATTACTGGTCTTGGTGGTGGTGTTAATGGACAAGTTATCATCATTCAGAATATCGGTGTTGGTGCTCTCATTTTGAAAAATCTTGACTCGGGTTCAAATACCCAGAATCAATTCGCATTACCAGATGATATTCGTTTGGACGGAAGACAATCTATTCAGTTATATTATGATGGTAATGATACGAAATGGAAACCACTACATAGTATAGATGTTCCATATTTTCATAAAACACATCTTACTAAAGGTTTCTTCTCTGGTGGTGATACAGGTTCTTATCAAGTAACTGCTGATAGAACTACATATTCAACAGAAACCACTGCAGCAGTAACTGGATCTAATTTATCACAAGCAAGATTATATCTAGCAGCAGCAGGTAATGCAGAGAAAGGTTTCTTCTCTGGTGGCACCGCAGGTTCTCTTCCAGGTGTAGCAACTGCTGATAGAACTACTTATTCAACAGAAACAACAGCAGCAGTTTCAGGTGCTAATCTATCACAAGCAAGATATGTTCTAGCAGCAGCAGGTAATGCAGAAAAAGGATTCTTCTCTGGTGGTTTTACAGGTTCTAATCAAGTAACAGCTGATAGAACAACCTATTCAACAGAAACAACAGCAGCAGTAACTGGATCTAATCTATCACTAGCAAGATATCTTCTAACAGCAGCAGGTAATGCAGAGAAAGGTTTCTTCTCTGGTGGTACTACAGGTTCTAATCAAGTAACAGCAGATAGAACTACATATTCAACCGAAACTACTGCAGCAGTAACAGGAGCTAATCTATCACAAGCAAGATATGGTCCAGCAGCAGCAGGCAATGCTGAGAAAGGATTCTTCTCTGGTGGAGATACAGGTTCTATTGTAGCAACATCAGATAGAACAACATATTCAACAGAAACAACAGCAGCAGTAACTGGAGCTAATTTATCACAAGCTAGACGTGGTCTAGCAGCAACAGGTAATGCAGAAAAAGGTTTCTTCTCTGGTGGTACTACAGGTTCTAATCAAGTAACTGCAGATCGAACAACATATTCAACAGAAACAACAGCAGCAGTTTCAGGTGCTAATCTATCACAAGCAAGATATGGTCCAGCAGCAATATAATGACTGGAGCAAGGACGGTAATAGCATAATGTCAGAATTAATTGTAAATACTATCTCAGGATTAAATGATTTATCAGTTGGTAATAGTACAGTAAATACTGCTATTACTTCAACAAGTCTTTCTATTGGTAATACTAGTATTACTGGAGATACTTTATCAGTTGGTAACTCGTCTGTTAATACTGCTATTACTTCAACTGGTATTACACAATCTGCTCATCTATTAACAGGTAATGTTACACCAACTGCAATTGCTGCTAACACGGATGACTGGACTCCTGGAATCACAGGAGTTTATCAAGTAAGAACTTCTGCTAATACTGATGGTAATATCAATTATAATATCACTGGTCTTGATGGTGGTGTCAATAATCAAATAGTGACATTGCAAAATGTAGGTGTTGGTGCTCTTATTTTGAAGAACCGTGATTCTGGATCTAGTTCAGAAAATCAATTCGCATTACCAGACGATATTCGTCTCGATGGTCGACAAGGAATTCAACTATACTATGATGGAAACTCTAGTAAGTGGAGACCACTACATAGTATAGATGTTCCATATTTTCATAAAACACATCTTACTAAAGGGTTCTTCTCTGGTGGTTTTATAGGTTCTAATCCAGGTGTAGCAACATCAGATAGAACTACTTATTCAACAGAAACAACAGCAGCAGTAACTGGAGCTAATTTATCACAAGCAAGATATGGTCCAGCAGCAACAGGTAATGCAGAAAAAGGTTTCTTCTCTGGTGGTACTACAGGTTCTAATCAAGTAACTGCAGATCGAACAACATATTCAACAGAAACAACAGCAGCAGTTTCAGGTGCTAATTTATCACAGGCAAGATATTATCTAGCAGCTGCAGGTAATGCAGACAAAGGTTTCTTCTCTGGTGGTTTTACAGGTTCTTATCAAGTAACATCTGATAGAACTACATATTCAACAGAAACCACTGCAGCAGTTTCAGGTGCTAATCTATCACAGGCTAGATATTCTCTAGCAGCAGCAGGCAATACAGAGAAAGGATTCTTCTCTGGTGGTTATACAGGTTCTTATGTAGCAACAGCTAATAGAACTACATATTCAACAGAAACAACAGCAGCAGTAACTGGTGCTAATCTATCACAGGCAAGAGGTTATCTAGCAGCAGCAGGTAATGCAGAGAAAGGTTTCTTCTCTGGTGGTGCTACAGTAGTAACAGCTGATCGAACAACCTATTCAACAGAAACAACAGCAGCAGTAACTGGATCTAATTTATCACAAGCAAGATATGGTCTAGCAGCAGCAGGTAATGCAGAAAAAGGTTTCTTCTCTGGTGGTTCTACAGGTTCTGATCCAGGTGTAGCAACATCAGATAGAACAACCTATTCAACAGAAACAACAGCAGCAGTTTCAGGTGCTAATTTATCACAAGCTAGATATGTTCTAGCAGCAATATAATGAAAGGAAATGAAATGACAGATATTACATTGGTTGAAAGTAAACATAATGAACTACACGATGCATTCCTTGAGATTTTTCAAGGGCGATCTGATTTTCAACTAGAAAATTTTGTTGTAAATGCACATACATCACCTGAAAGACAATATGCACAATGTGTTCTTGAACTACAAAATAAATATTACTCGATTAAACAAGCAGATATTTCACGAAGAAAAATTAATCACGAAATCAAGAACGAAGAATGTCCTTTCACAATTGAAGAAAAACAACTTGAACTAGAACAACTAGATATTGCAATGTTAGGTGCATTACGAGAATTTGATACACTTTATAAAATCTATCAAAAGTTTCCTCGTTATACAAATGAACAGTTACAAAAAGCAGAATCTAAATATTGGTTAGAACGACTAACTTCACAAGCACAACAAGATATTGAATCATCAGGTTCTGTATCAGTTGGAAATGCAGAAGCACTTAGACAAGTAGGTGTAATTAATTCATATTCAGAACGATTTTTTGAATCAGTTCAAAATCATCCAGGACTCGTAAAGGAAAAACAGAATGAAATGCTTTCGATACAATCTGAATCAGAATAATCAAGGCCCAGCAGGCATTCTGCCTTCTGATTCTATTACAGGCATTTTTGTAAATGATGCATATTATGGTGCAGCATTAATTGATGATTTGAATATTCTTTCAGATTGGAATGCAGTAGAAATCACTCCACTTGAATATAATACAATTTGTGCAGTTTCACCATCAGATGAAAATCCAAATCCAGAACCTGCACTTGTTCAATTGGAACCTGCTATTCGTCAAAAATATTCATCTTTAATGGAATCTATTGTAAAACCATATGAAATTCAAGAACGAGAAACTTGGTTTATTCAAGTTGAAGAAGCATTGAAGTGGCAAGCAAATAATGCAATTGATGTATCTGAAATACCATTAATTACTGCTATTTCAACTGCAAGAAATGAATCAATGAGTGTAATTGTAAACAATATCATTCAAAAAAATACTGAATATAGAACTGCAGTTGGAACAATTCTTGGTCAACAACAATCATTGATTGAAACAATTTGGACTGCAAATTAACTAGATTTTAGTCTGTAAAAATAATTAGGAGAAAAATAAATGCCATCTTTACAATCTGAACTAGGTCTTACTGATGAACAAGTAGATGATTTGTTCCAACAAGCATCACAAATTTCATAAGGAACTGATATGAGTACACTAAGTGTAACAACTATTAATACTGCTAATAGTACTACAGACTTAACACTGAAAACTGGTAATACTAGTGGTCCATCACTGGTCGTTGATTCTACAGGGAATTTCTCATTCACAAATGGCAATATCGGTATTGGTAATACTGCTCCAGCCCTAGATTTGTATCTGAATGGATCTGCTGCAGCAGCGATTGGTACATTGACCGATAGTGCAAATATTGCAGTTGATATGAGTACTTACAACAATTTCTCTGTTACATTGAGCGGTAATCGTAATATTGATAATCCATCGGGTCTACAACCCGGACAGGCTGGTGTAATCTTTTTGGTGCAAGATGCAACGGGAACTCGTACATTGTCTTGGAGTAGCTACTGGAAATTCGAAAGTAATACTGCTCCTACATTATCGACTGCCGGAAATTCGATTGATATGATTCAATATGTTGTTCGTACTTCCACTCATATTGTTGTTCAAGAAATTTTGGATGTGGGTTAATGACTAATATATTTGGATCATCTTTTTTTCGAAAGACAGGTTTCTCTGGTTATCAAATCGATCAATCGGCTGTCTTTGATGGCTCTACTGATTATTTGAGTAGGACATTGAGCACGCCAACGGACGCGAAAATATGGACGATAAGCTGCTGGCTTAAAATGTGCGATGTTTCAACAACGATACAAACCTTGATGTGCTCAGCTGGGGGCGGTGCTCAAACACATTTAGGCTGGAATGCACCGGGAAATTATCAGTTCGGACTAGCTTACGGCGGTTACTATCGTTGCGTTACAACGAAGTTATGGCGTGACCCTGGATCTTGGGGACATCTAGTTATTATTTTTGACTCAACAGAAGCAGTCGCCGCTGACAGATGTAGGATGATTTGGAACGGTGTTGCATTAGAAACCACGCAACCCACTGCAATAGGATTAAACGATACGACTTTAATTAATACAGCGGTTGCTCATAATATTGGGGACCAATCTGGTCAACCGAATTATGAATTTGATGGTTATTTTGCTGAGTTTCATTTTATCGACGGCACCGCATACGATGCCACAGACTTCGGCGAATTCTACAACGGCACCACAGCATGGCGTCCTATACAGCCAAGCGGGCTGACATACGGCACGAATGGTTTCCATCTCGATTTTGCCACACCATCAACGGCAACACCGCTTTCTAACGGTGTTACTCCAACATCCTCTGAAACAACCTACTCAGGCAATTTGTCTGATCTTACTGACGGCAACCTAGGCGACGAATGGACATCACCGACCGATCCACACTCAAGCATCAGCAATGCTACTTTCGATTTCGATTTGACCACTGCACAAGCAGTCAACGTTGTGTCTATTACGGGGCGCAATAACGATACGTGCAATTACAAGGTCAGTTATTCAGATAATGGTTCTGATTGGACAGATACTGGAACTACATTCTCAAACGTAGTAGTGACTACTGCTGAAGATAGCGGCGTATTGGATTTTACTTCGGACGTTGCTGGATCTCATCGTTATTGGAGACTGACTGTTATTAGCAGTTCTGCTGGTACGTCAAGGTTCGGTTACGCTGAAATACGTCTTCACAGCAGCGCTGGGGCATTATACGGACTTGGTGCCGATGCTAGTGGACAAGTGAACCATTGGACCGAAAACGGAAGTCCAGTGCAGTCAGGTGACTCGCCTACGGTTAATTATGCGACGTTAAATGTCCTTGCAGGCAACAGGTCTTTTTCCAACGGCAATCGGACGTGGACATCTACGGCTGTTGGTGTCGCTCCTGCTACTATGGAGTGCTCACCGAACAGTGGCAACTGGTACGCTGAAATCAACATTGACGCAGTGTCTAGTGGGGCGATGGTTGGTGTCGTTGATGCATCGTTTTATTACAGATCAAGCAATACGCGATATCCTGGAGACACTGGAGAAACGGATCAACTTTCACTTGGATATTGGCATAGCAACGGCAACAAGTATGTAAACGGCATTAATTCAGCTTATGGTGCAACATATACCACGGGTGATGTTATTGGCATTCTCATCAATACGGATGACGGCGAAGTAACATTCTATAAAAACAACATTTCTCAGGGTGCAATATCTTATGACAACACACGCGGTGTCATGTTCGCATGTGGGTACGCAGACAATAGCGGCAGTGGCGTTCAGACGATAGTATTTGATGAAAACGATTGGACGTATTCAGCACCGTCTGATGCTAAGGCTTTATCAGCAGCCAACCTCCCCGAAGCCACAATCACAGATGGCTCAAAGCATTTCGAAACAACAACTTGGACTGGTTATACATCTACTCTCTATGAACAGACGCGCATCAGTTCAAGCACAACGATCAATAATAGTGTGGTGCTGGACAGCGGGTCGTCGCAGTATTTGAACCAGACGTTTAGCGCTGGCAATCAAAAGACCTGGACGCTTTCATTCTGGATAAAGAACTGTGTCAAAGACGATAGGAACCACGTCTTCACTGCTTATACCAACTCGACAAACTATGCGCTTGTTTCCGTAGGTGCGGATGGCTTTGCGTTTTCTGATTACAAGCTTGGGTTCTACGTTACGGTTGCCAACTCAGCCGTTTTGGCCTTCCTAACAAATTCGTTACATCGCGATCCAGGCGGCTGGTCGCATTGCGTTATTCAGCTAGACACCACCCAAGCTACAAGCACGGATAGGGTCAAGATCTGGTGTAATGGGGTGCAATTAAGCGACTTCGCGACCGCCATCTATCCTTCATTGAACGCAGATGTTGGTCTATTCAACACAGCAATGACGCATCGCATTGGTACGATAGACGCGTCGTTGTATGGCTATCTCGACGGATATCTTTCAGAGATGCATTTTTGTGATGGTCAAGCTTATGAAGCAACAGACTTCGGCGAATTCAACTCAGATAACATCTGGTCACCAAAAGCTGTATCGGGCTTAACCTATGGCACGAATGGGTTTTTCCTACCTTTCACACAAGATACTCCAAACCTTGGTGTAGATTATTCTGGTAATGGTAACGACTGGACTGAAAACGGGTCGCCAACGCAGTCGAGTGATAGCCCTACGGTCAATTATTGTACCTGGAATGCAGTTAAGCCGACAATTCATACGCTCACAGATGGCAATCGGACAATTGATGCAGGAGCCGCGTACTATCAACATTCAGGTACTATAGGAATTGAGCCTGGCGAAGATAAGTATTTTGAAATTGAGTGGAACGGTTATACTGGTGCGTCCAGCTATGGTTATTTTGGTGTGTGCACGGAAGATATTGTTTCAGAAACGAGCACAACAGAACATTTGCCAGGAACCTACGGATGTAATAACCGTGGCACTAAAAATGATGACGGCACGCTAACAACGTCGCATTTTTCATGGTCTACGTTTCCAGACGGAACAGTTATTGGATTTCACGTTGACAGAATAAATAATCTACTAAAGGTGTATTTAAACGGTGTATATGAAAGCGGAAAAGATATAACCTTGCCAAGTTACGGTATGTTGTTTCCATGGGCTCAGATATATTCACCAGTTGATTTGACTATTGATTGCGGGCAAGCGGGATTTCAGCACACGCCACCAAGTGGAACAACAGAGATATCATCAGCCAACCTCCCCGCAATATCTGATTCTGATCTATATTTCAATGGCGGGTCAGCTGACTTGGTGTGGATCAAATCTAGATCTGCTACTACTTCTCACAAGTTGATTGATACTGTTCGTGGAGTTGGTCTCAATATGTCGTCTGATAGTACTGCAGCAGAGACTGGTGAAGCTACCGTGAATCGTATAGATAAGTATGGCATTCATCTTGGTGATGATGCTGACGTGAATAATGCTGCTGCTACTTATGTAGCATGGAACTGGAAAGCAGGTGGTGCTGGTGTTGTTAATACAGATGGCACCATTAGTTCAACAGTGTCAGTCAATGATGATGCTGGTTTTAGTATTGTGAGTTGGACACTGGGATCAACGGACAATCAAACCGTTGGTCATGGTCTATCAGCTGCACCTGAATTTATGTTTTTGAAAAATCGCGACGCGGTAGGCGGCTGGACGACTTATCACAAGGATAATACGTCAGCACCAGAAACAGATTATCTTAACCTGCACTCAACCGCTGCCACGACTGATTCTGCGCTGCCGTGGAACGATACCGCGCCAACAAACTCAGTTTTCACAATCGGCGATGTGTCGTGGTTTGGAAGCGCATCAGATGAAATGATAATGTATTGTTTCCGCTCGATACCTGGCTACAGCAAGGTGTTTTCGTATACTGGCAATGGCAGTGCGGATGGTCCCTTTGTTTATTGTGGTTTTCGTCCACGTTACATTTTAGGCAAGCGGTCTAGTACAGCATCCCAAACCTATGGCTGGTGGATTATCGACACAGAAAGAGACCCTGTGAATTTTGCTGCTCAAGATATACTGTGGGCAGATACCAACGCCGCTGAAGCAGCAAATACGTATTCTGTGGATAGACTTTGCAACGGATTTAAACATCGCTCATCGAACATAAACCTAAATGCATCGAGCAACATTTACGTAGGCATTGCATTCGCAGAAAACCCATTTGGCGGTTCAAACCTACCACTAGGATTAGCACAATAGGAGAAACTAATGTCAACACTTCAAGTTGGTAACGTACATCCAGAAAGTGCAGCCAACAATCGTATCAAATATGCTGGTTTTAATACTGTAAATCTATATGTAGATGAAACAAAAGTAATTGATAGCAACTCATCAACCTTTGCTATTACTGGAAATGTAGGTATTGATAATACTACACCAAGATTAGGAGAAAATAAATGCCATACGTCTTAAATGGAATTACATTAAAACAAGGAAAGGGATTTACCATTGCAGATGGAACGCAGTTTCCTCCTAATTGGTTAAGACTTTCTACTGACCAAGAAAAACAAAATCTTGGTATTGTTTGGAGAGATCCACCACCAAAACCAACACCACCGCCACCAACAAAAGACCAATTATATCAACAATCTGCAAATGTTCGTTGGGAAATTCAAGATGGTGGTATTACAGTAACTTTTGATGTAGATCCACTTTTAGTTGTTCCAATTCCAACAGATGACCAGACACAAAGATTTCTTACTGCAGCAAGAGTCAAAATTACAGAAAATCCAAACTACGTTATTGAATCATATAAAATTGGTCCAAATCAATATGTATCACTAACTGCTGATATGATAACTTTGATATCAGAAAGAGTTGAAAAACATATTCAAGATTGTTTCTCTGCAAATAAACTTGTAGATGCTAAGATTGAAGATGGTACATATACTACAAATGAAGATTTGCGTGATGCAGTAGAATGGAATGATGTAAAAGCAGCTTCAGGAAATATTGAAACGGCAAAGACCGATAAATACAACGAATCAATAACAATCAAAGATTCATTAGTCGCAAATCTATCTGACCCAACAACAGAGGCTGCTGTTGTGTATATTTCAATGTTAGATGATAGATTACTTGAATTGGAACAAGAAATTAATTCTGCATCAACACAACAACAATTAGATGCAATTGATTTCAACTTTCCTGTATTTGGTGGATAATTAAAAGGAACCAATATGTCAACTTTACAAGTATCAAATGTTCACCTAGAAAGCACTGCTAATAATCGTCTTCAGTATGTTGGTTCTAATACTGTAAATCTGTATGTAGGTGGAACAAAAGTAATTGATAGCAATTCATCAACCATTGCTATTACTGGAAATGTAGGTATTGGCAATACTGCACCTGCTCTTGATTTATATGTAAATGGATCTTCAGCTGGAGCTATTGGAACATTGACTGATGCTGCGAATGTTGCCGTAGATTTATCAACTTTCAACAATCATTCTATTACTCTTGGTGGAAATAGAAATATAGATAATCCAACAAATCTTCAACCTGGTCAATCAGGTGTTATTTTTGTAACACAAGATGGGACTGGTTCACGAACATTATCTTGGAGTTCTTATTGGAAGTTTTCTGGTAATATTGCACCGATACTTACTACTACTGGCGGTTCTGTTGATGCAATTCTTTATGTGGTAAGAACAAGTACTTCTATTACAGCACAATCAGTATTAAATGTAGGATAATATAATATGGGATTACCAAATGAAATTACTACTGGTTTGATAGGTTCATCTGGCTACTCTGGTTATCAAATCGATCAATCTGTTCTGCTAGATGGCTCTAGTGATTATTTCAACATTACTTTTGCTGGTGATGACGGTGACACTTGGACATTCAGTGCTTGGTTCAAATTGGATCTTGTGAATGACTTTTCTGGTATTTTTGGACAAGCAGGACGTAACGATGGTCTGACATGGGATAATCACAACATAAAAGCTAATGATGCTTCGGTCACTCGGACCACTACAAGAGTTTTCCGTGATCCAGGTTCTTGGGTGCATGTTTATGCTTCTAATGATGGAACGCGTGGGCGTGTATTCATTAATGGGGTGGAAGAAAACAGCTTCAATGGTGCTTTCAATTGGACGCGTATAAACACTGCATTCAATCACTATTTTTGCAGAAACAATCTGTGGGGAAGACTTGGAGGTTATTGTGCTGAAATGCACTTCTGCAGTCTAAACGAGTATGAACCTACAGAGTTTGGAGAATTTTACAACGGCACCACAGCGTGGCGACCCATAAAGACATCTGGACTAACATACGGAAACAATGGTTTTTATCTGGATTTCTCAAATGCTGCTAATTTGGGCGAAGACAAATCAGGCAACGGCAATGATCTAACTGTGAACGGCAGTCCAGTGCAGTCAGGTGACTCGCCTACGGTCAATTATGCAACTTGGAATCCGCTTTCAACTGATGCTGTTACTTTGTCAGAAGGGAATTTGTTAACTAACGCTCCAGGATATTGGAGCGCAGTAGCAGCCACAATTTCACTTAGTAAAAATAGCGGCAAGGTGTTCATACAGACTCTAGTTGGCAACCGTTATGGTAGTTATAGTGGCCAAGGTTTAGTTCCAAGCGAAGTTCCAATTACAGACGCTGGACCGAGTCTGTATTATGGACCACTTGATTCCACGACTACACCAAACAGCGGATTGGGGGCTACCTTCAACGATGGCGACTTTGGATTCTACGATACGGTTGGCACAACATCATATACATTCTACGAGCCTGATGATACAACTGTCTACAGCACTAACGATCTTTATTGTTTCCACGCCTTTGATTTCGACAATGAGCGATATTGGGTTGGAACAGCGTTTACAACTGACTCAGCAGTAACTTGGTGGGGTCCAAGTGGCAAGGGAGCTGATCCTACAAATCCATCTACAGGACTTGATATCTCTGCTTACCTTGCGAAGTTTCCTGATAGTCAGCACTGGTATTTTGCACACGCTCCGAATACTTCGTCGGGCAACCCAACGGCTAGACTCGATTGTGGACAGAATGGTTATGCATTTTCTGGAGCAAAGCCAGAAGATTATAATGATTTATCAGCAGCCAACCTCCCCGACCCCACAATCACAGATGGCTCAAAGTATTTCAAAACAACAACTTGGACTGGTTATACACCTACTCTCTATGAACAGACGCGCATCAGTTCAAGCACAACGATCAATAATAGTATGCTGCTGGATGGCTCTAGTGATTACTTGAGCCGAACGCCCTCTAGCACAGGCGATCGAAAAAAATGGACTACGTCCTTCTGGGTTAAAAGGCATAAACTAGGCGAAATAACTTACTTATTTACTTGCGCCGCGGTTTCAGGAAATGACGGTGTTGCGGCTTTGTACTTTAACGCAAGTGATGAATTAGTTACCTATTATGATACAAGTGGATCAAACCCAGTTGGACCTGTCACGACTCGAAAATATCGAGATGTTGGATCGTGGTATCATATTATTTGGGCAGTTGATGCGGTAAACACTGTACATCGAATATGGGTGAACGGTGTGGAATTGACTGCAAACGCCTCCTATTATCCACCTAATTTTGATTACGGTATGAATTATGCAGGTCATACGATGACGTCTGGAACGCAAGCATGGGGACCACTTCAATATGCTGACATTTCTATTGCGGAGATGCACCATACAGACGGCCAATATATTACCGACCCTACAACTTTCGGCGAATTCAACTCAGATAACATCTGGTCACCAAAAGCTGTATCGGGATTAACCTATGGCACAAATGGTTTCTATCTCGATTTCGCTGATGCATCACCAAACCTTGGCGATGATGAAAGCGGCAATGGTAACGACTGGACAGAAAACGGCAGTCCAGTGCAGTCAAGTGATAGCCCTACGGTGAATTACGCGACATTTAATGTCGTAGATATTAGACAATCAGGGGCCATTTTTTCAGAAGGAAATCTTCGGGTTTCTACTAGTACTGCTGCAGTTCAAAAGACCGCATCAACAATTGCATTTGATGCATCTGGTCATTATTATGCTGAATTTTTAGTAAATGCAACTAGTGGCACAAATAGGGAAAGCATTGGAATTATCAATACTGCAAATTTTGGTGATAATAATAACGCTGGTGGATATGGTGCTAATGAATACTGTATTCGTCTAGATGATGGTAATAAATATAACAACAATTCAGAAGTTGCATATGGTGATAGTTATGCTGCGACTGATGTTGTTGGTGTTCGTGTTGATAATGGATCTTTGTACTTCTATAAAAATGGAACTATACAAAATAGTGGTGTTCCTGCTTATACAGGAATATCTGGATCATGTCGATTTTTTGTGACGATTGATGATGGTGGCACAAATCCAGATATTACTGCTAGATTCAATAGCACAGATTGGACTATTGGTACACCTCCAACTGGTGCTAATGATCTATCATCAGCCAACCTCCCCGCAATATCTGATTCTGATCTATATTTCAATGGCGGGTCAGCTGACTTAGTGTGGATCAAATCTAGATCCGCTGCTACTTCTCACAAGTTGATTGATACTGTTCGTGGAGTTGGTCTCAATCTATCGTCTGATAGTAATGCAGCAGAGACTGGTGAAGCTACCGTGAACAGAATCGATAAGTATGGCATTCATCTTGGTGATGATGCTGACGTGAATAATGCTGCTGCTACTTATGTAGCATGGTTGTGGAAAGCTGGTGGAGCTGGTGTTGTTAATACAGATGGAACTATAAGCAGCACAGTGTCAGTTAACGACGATGCTGGTTGCTCTATTGTCAAATGGGTCGGAACAGGTACAGCAGGGACTATCGGGCATGGCCAGACCGCCGCGCCAGAAATGATAATAGCAAAATGCTTCGTGGAGAATTCCGCCACGGGCAGTGGCACGATTTGGCCAGTCTATCATAAAGGCGTAGCGAGCGATGCCGAGACAGATTACTTGCGATTGCAAGCAACAAATGCAGCGGCCGACTTAAATACGTACTGGAATGACACGGCACCAACCGACAGCGTCTTCAGCGTCGGCACTAATGTTCAAATAAATGCATCCGTGTCGGGTGGCACAGCGGAATATATAGCATATTGTTTCCGCTCCATACCTGGCTATAGCAAGGTGTTTTCATATCAATCAAACAACGTGAGTGACGGGCCTTTCATATGGTTCGGGTTTAAACCTGCATTTGTTATGCTGAAAAGAAGCAATACCACTGGCGATTGGCCGATAATATGGGCAAGTAGCGATAATGTTATAGGACCGCACGTGACGGCAAATGAAAGCTCAGCAGAGCGAACAACCGACGTTATAGATTTCCTCAGCAATGGTATTAAATTACGGACGGGCACAGCTGATTATAACGGCGGGACAAATGATTACGTCGGCTTGGCATTCGCAGAAAACCCATTTGGCGGTTCAAACCTACCACTAGGATTAGCACAATAGGAGTGATATATGACAGAAAACTATGACAATTTTTTAAGTGAACTTGGTTATAAACGCAAACCAAAATCATTTCAAGTAAAGAAAACCAAAAAGAAAATTGATGTAAAAACTCCTGATGAATCAATTACATTTTTTGAAAATGGTGAATGGGAATTCACCATTAAAGGTACATCAATTAAAGCAAAATATCCACTAGGTATGCGTCAATTGAAAGAACATTTGATGAAATAATATGAAATGGATAGTCTTCTTTTTTAAAGCATTTCTTTATTGGTTATGGAATATATTGATAGCAGTAGATCAATTATTTGCTGCTATTATTGGTATAGATCCTGATGAAACTTTATCATCATTTTTTGCGAAAAGAGCAAAAAAAGGATATTATATATCTATTCTCATAACAAATTTTCTCAATTTTGTAGACCCAGGACATTCAGAAAAATATACAGAACACGATGAAGGTTCTAAATCTCTTTGGGTCTGGATAAAAAATAACAAACCAAAATAACATTTTTCATAAATACTTCTATATAGGAGTATTTTCTATGCAAGAACA
>Ga0181575_10001573_pt1 | contig 16427 bp, 13 predicted proteins | sample 101ome_23_FD_145599 | JGI IMG/M metagenome (GOLD analysis project Ga0181575, IMG submission 145599) | Coastal salt marsh microbial communities from the Groves Creek Marsh, Skidaway Island, Georgia - 101411CT metaG (spades assembly) | ecosystem: Environmental > Aquatic > Marine > Intertidal zone... | reverse complement strand
TACTCATGGTGTACAGGGAACAAAAAATACAAGTTTAGATGGTGAAGAAATTCTAATAGGAGATTATGAACATCCTAAATTAAGAACTAATATTACTTTTCCTACAGAAATTAGGATAAACTATAATTAATCTTGTATAAATAATAGTAACATTTAGAGTTTGAGGATAAAAACATGCCGGCAATTATAACAAACAAATTTAGATTACACAATGCAAGTAATTTTGTGGAATCTTTTTCAGAGACAAGTCCAAATATCTATTATTTGGCAATTGGTCGCCCACAAGCATTTGCTACTTCAACAGCAGGCGACAGTAGAACACAATATGAAGGCACAGACACTTCACCATTAACACCAGTAGATTCAGTATCAGATGAATTTTACTTTTTTGATGATGTCATAGCTGCAAAACGAATTACAACTTCTGATGTATCAAGAGTAATACCTAGAAGAAATTGGACTACAGGTACAACTTATGATATATACAGACACGATTACGGTCAATATGAAAAGGGGTCATCTTCAACCACTATAACGGCAAATAGTGGTGCAACTAATTTAAATGACGCTACATTTTATGTTTTATCTTCAGACAATAATGTATATAAATGTCTAGGCAACAATGGTAATTCTGCTTCAACAGTAGAACCAACAGGAACATCAACATCAATATTGACAACTGGTGATTCTTATAAATGGAAATACATGTATACATTAACTGCTTCAGAACAAACAAACTTTTTATCAACAGATTTTATGCATGTATCAACAGATTCAACTGTATCATCAGCTGCTGTTGATGGTGCAATAGACACAGTATTAATTAAAACTGCTGGTTCTGGTGGTGCAAACGGCACACATACAGGTGTTGCAATACGAGGAGATGGTTCTTCTGGTGAATGTTCAGTCACCGTAGCAGGTGGTGCTGTTACAGCAGTTACCGTTACAACTGCTGGTACAGGTTATACTTTTGCATATGTTAGAAATGCAGACATAGTAGCTGCTGGTGCAACAAGTTTATCAGGCGCAGAATTAGATGTAATCATTCCACCAAAAGGTGGTCATGGGGCAAATGCAGTAGAAGAATTAGGTGGGCATTATGTAATGATGAACACAGACTTTACAGGAGATGAATCTTCAAACTCTGGAGACTTTACAACTCAAAATGATTTTAGAAGGGTCGGATTATTATTAGACCCAACAACAGGCGGTTCAGCTGCTAGTGCAACAACTTTAAGAGGCACAAAGGCAGTTAAACTATCAGGTACACCTGGTTCATTTACAGTAGATGAAGAAATCAATCAGGCAAGTACAGGTGCTGTTGGTAAAGTAGTAGAATATGATTCTACAAATAAAATACTTTACTATATACAAACAAGATTTAATGATGAAGGCGTAGACAGTAATGGCAACTTAACTGCTTTTAGTGGTGCAAATGCAATTACAGGTCAGGATTCTAGTGCAGCTGGTACACCAGATACATCAACACAAACTGTAGACAATATTACATTTACAAGTGGTTACAATTCTGGTGAAATAGATTCAGATACAGATGTTCTTTATCAAGAAAATAGGTCGCCAATAACAAGGGCGTCCGACCAGACAGAGAATATAAAATTAATTGTTGAATTTTAGAGAGAGATAATTTATGCCAAGTCCAACAGACTTTAATCTCTCGCCTTACTATGATGATTTTAGTAAATCTAAAAATTTTCATAGAATATTATTTAGACCAGCATTTGCTGTTCAGGCGAGGGAACTGACACAATCACAAACGATTCTACAGAATCAAATAGAACAACTATCTGACCATATCTTTGAACATGGTGCAATGGTTATACCTGGCGAAATCAGTTATGACTTAAATTATTATTCTATAAAATTAACTTCATTTACAGGCACATCAACACTATCAACTTTTGAGGGTGCTGTTTTAACAGGTGCTACATCAGGTGTTCAGGCAATTGTTGTTAATACAGACGCTACTGATGGTACTGACCCAGATACTCTTTATGTAAAATATTTAAAAACAGGTACTAATAATACTTCTACAGTATTTACAGATGGAGAAACAATATCTGGAGTAGACGCTACTTCAACTGCTATATCAGCAGTAGTAACAACTACACATACAGGTTCAGCTGCTGAAATACAAGCAGGTACTTATTACATAAACGGATTTCATGTTGATGTAACTAATCAAGTAATAATTTTAGACAAATATACAAATACACCTTCATATAGAGTAGGATTAACTTTTACAGAAAGTTATGTAACTGCTAATGATGATTCATCACTAAATGACAATGCAACAGGTTCATCAAATGTCAATGCACCTGGTGCCCACAGATTTAAAATTGCATTAACACTTGCTAAGAAAGCGCTAACAAGTACTGATGACCAAAACTTCATAGAATTATTAAGACTGAGTGCAGGTAAAATTCAAAACCAAGTTAGAACAACGCCATATAACATTATTGAAGATAATCTTGCTAGAAGAACTTATGATGAATCTGGCGATTATGTTGTAAGAGGATTAGATATTGATATTAGAGAATCAGTATTATCAAGTAATAACAGAGGTATCTATTCTGATGGTGCTACAACTTCACAAGGTGGAACTGCTTCAACTACAAAACTTGCAGTAGGTATTGGACCTGGTAAAGCATATGTTAAAGGATATGAATTAGAAAATATAGGAACAACATTTCTAGATGTTGATAAGGCAAGAGACTTTGATACTAATAATGCATTCCCAACTAGATTTGATGTAGACAATCATGTTATTGTAAATAATGTTCATGGTTCACCTGATGTTGGTTTAGTATCTTCAGGAACTACAACAGAGGCATTTAAACAAGTATTATTACACAAGGCAGATACAGATTCAAGAGGCACAATATTAACGGCAGGTAATTCATCTGTTAAACAAATTGGTCGTGCAAAATCTAGAGGTTTTGAATATAAATCAGGTACAGATACATCTGATATTATGTCAAGTGGTTCATTAACAAGTGCAACTTATAAACACTTCTTAATGGATACAGTCATGCTAACTCATTTACATGTTGCGGAAAATGTATCATATACAACAGGTGAAGTAGTAACAGGTGGAACTTCAGGTGCAACTGCTGTTGTTGAAAGTGCAAGTGTAAATCACTCGGCAACTATTTCAAGTGCAACTAATGCCGGTGTTGTTACAACAAGTGCGGCTCACGGATTAGAAGATGGTATGCAAGTATTATTTTCTGGCTCATTAATTGCTAATGATTCTTCTGTTGTTACATCAAAAGTATTTACAGTTAGAGATACAACATCAACAACTTTTCAATTGTATGATGGCACAGACACATATGCATTAGGTAGTACAACTATTTCTGGTAATGTTCAACATACAGTTTGTGTTGTATCAGATGTGCAAGGAGTATTTTCTGCTGGCGAAACATTAACTGGTGGTACTTCTGGTAATTCAGGTGCTATTCAATCAGACGCTTTTGGATTTAAAGGTGTAGAAACTTTTGACTTCTCTGCTGTTAAACAAATTTCTATGGCAGGTTCACCAACTTATACTGCTGATACAGTTAGAACTGTCGCAGATGGTGATGTATTAACACTAACAGGAACAATTACTGTTGCAAACTCTAGTAATGCAGTACAAGGTTTCGGAACTAAATTTACAAGTGAATTAAAAATAGGTGATAGTATATCATTTATAGATGACGCTGGTACAGATACAACTGCTGTTGTAGATTTAATTATATCAGATACACAATTAGAACTTTCTGCTAATGTCGGTGGTTCAGATGTTACAACAAAAGGTATTGTAACTAGAACAAGAGCAAAACTTCAAGGTGCAAATAAAAATATTGCGATAATGAAATTGCCTCATGAGACTACTAAGACATTAAAAACAACTGCTAACTCTGGTGTTGTAGATACTTCATTAAAAGTTAGAAGACAATTTACAGGTACTTTATCAGCAGATGGTGATATTACAATCACTTGTTCATCTAACGAAACATTTAGTGGTGTTGCGGAAAACGATTTCATAATTTCAATTGTATCATTAGGTTCAGGTGGTTCAGGTGCCGCTGGTGATGTATTAAGTATCACAGGAAATAACCACGAAGGTGATGTTATATTTTCGGCACCATCTACCACAACTTTAAAACTTGACTTTGGGGCAAACTTTGCTTCTCATGTTGTAAAAATACTTGCAACAATAACAAGAAGTACAGTATCAGCGAAAACAAAAACTTTAAATACTGCTCAAACAAAACAAATTACAACAGAGGCACTTGCAACTGCTAGAGGTGGTGTAAACATAGGCAAGGCAGATGTATTTGAAATTGCAAGTGTTCATATGGCTGCTGACTTTAGCACTAATGCAACAACAAGTGATACAGAAGTAACTGATAGATACGAATTAGATACAGGACAAAGAGATAATTTCTATGATGTAGGAAGATTAAAACTTAAACCTGGTAAATCACAACCAACAGGTAGATTATTAATTACATTTAGTTTCTTCTCACACGGTGCAGGCGATTTCTTTGATGTTGATTCATATGAGGGTGTTGTAGATTATTCTGCTATACCTAGTTATTCATCAGATACAACAGGTGAAAAATTTGAACTTAGAGATTGTTTAGACTTTAGACCAAGAGTAGATGACGCTACAACTATAAATGCAGGTGATGGACAAGACAGACAATTTAGTGGTTCAGGTGCAAGTGTTATAGATGTGGCAAAATTTGGTGCTGATGTTACAACTGACCATGAATTTTATTTAAATAGAATAGATAAAATTTTCTTAGATAAAGAAGGTTCATTTAAAGTGGTGCAAGGTACTTCTGATTTAGAACCACAAAAACCAGAAGACTTAGAAAATGCAACTCACTTGTATACATTGTTTATACCTTCATTTACTTTGTCACCAGAAGAAGTCAATATAACAAGAATTGACAATAGAAGATTTACCATGAGAGATATTGGTAAATTAGAAAAACGAATTGAAAATGTTGAGTATTATACACAACTAAGTTTATTAGAACAGGCTGCTCAATCATTACAAATACAAGACGCTGAAGGATTTGATAGATTTAAAAATGGTTTTGTTGTAGATAACTTTGCAGGTCATTCAATAGGTAATGTTGGAGATGTTGATTATAAATGTTCTATGGACTTTGCAAGAGGTGAATTAAGACCAACTCATCATACAGAGGCAATAACATTAATAGAAAGAGATGATGATGATACAGCAATTGTAGACGCTGATAGAGCAGATACAAATTATCAGAAGACAGGTGATTTATTAACATTGCCATATACTGAAACAGCACAGATTACTCAACCATTTGCAACTAAATTAATACCTGTAAATCCATTTGATATATTTACATGGACAGGATTTGTTGCATTAACACCACAAGGTGATGAATGGTTTGAAACAGAAAGATTACCTGAAATAATTAGTAATGAGACAGGGCAGTTTGACACATTGGCTGCAAACATATCTGGTTCTAATGTTTTAGATAATCCTTTTGGTACTGTGTGGAATCAATGGCAAGACTTCTGGACAGGAACACCAACAGATGTTAATAGAAGAGCAGGAAGAAGGGAAAGAAGAGGTAGAAGACAGTTTAGTGTTGATACAATTACAACTAACACACAAGTATTACAAAACAGAACTGGTGTAAGAACTAGACTTGTTAGTGCTGAGATGAGAGAAGAACTTGGCGACAGAGTAGTTAGTATGAACATACTACCATTTATCAGAAACAGAAGTATTTCATTTAGTGCAACAAGATTAAAACCTAATACAAGAGTATTTCCGTTCTTTGATAATGTAGACATATCATCTTACATTACACCAACAGGTGGTGCATTAGGTGGTAACTTAGTAACAGATTCAAATGGTGCTGTATCAGGTACTTTTGCAATACCTGACCCAACAGTAGATTCAAATCCAAGATGGCGTTCAGGTCGTAGAGTATTCAGATTAACTTCATCATCAACTGATAGTAGAGTATTAGAAGATGTAGAAACAGCTGCTGAAGGCGATTATATCGCAAGAGGTATTTTAGATAGTGAAGGCTCAACAAGAGAATTTAGTATCGTAAGAGAAAGTGTTGCAGATGATAGACAAATTACAAGAACATCAACTAGAGAGACAAGAAGATTTGTAGGTTGGGTTGACCCACTTGCACAATCATTCTTAGTAGATGATGTTGGTGGTGTATTCTTAACATCAGTAGATTTATTCTTTGGTTCAAAAGATGATAATATTCCTGTATCAATACAAATACAAGAAATGGTAAATGGATATCCAGCACCTAAAATTGTTCCTTTCAGTATTAAATCATTAAATCCATCTTCAGTAAATGTAAGTACTGATGGTACAACTGCTACAACATTTACTTTTGATTCACCAGTTTACTTAGAAGAAAATAAAGAGTATTGTTTTGTTGTCATGGCAATGTGTAATACATATCAAGTTTATGGAAGTAGAATGGGTCAAGAAACATTAGATGGAACAAGAACTGTATCAAGACAACCATATGCTGGTGTATTATTTAAATCACAAAATGGTTCAACATATACTGCTGACCAAAATGAAGACTTGAAGTTTACTATGAAGAAGGCAGTATTTACAACAAATCAAACTTCAACAGTTACACTTGCAAATGATAGTGTAGATACAAGAACATTAGGTTCAAACCCAATTAGAACAACAAGTGGTTCACAAACATTTAGAGTGTTCCACAAAAACCATGGTATGCATGCTACTACAAACAATGTAACAATTAGTGGTGCAAGTGCATGTAATGGTATACCAGCTTCAACTATAAATGCAACTCATACATCAATATCAAATGTAACTTTAGATAGTTACGATATTACTACAACTGATAGTACATCTGCTACATCAACAGGAGACGCTGGTGGTTCAAGTGTTGTAGCAACTCAAAACAAAGCTTATGAGGCATTTAATGTGAATTTACAAACAATGACTGTTCCAGGAACATCATTGTCATACACTATTAGACCTACATCAGGTACTTCTATCAATGGTAGTGAAACATCATTTAGTAGAACATCAGCAACAGACGCTATTAGTTTTATTGCAAACGATAATGTTTACTTTACAACACCTAAAGTTATTGCAAGTCAAATAAACGAAACAAACGAAATGTCTGGCGCAAAATCACTATTGATTAAATGTACTTTAACATCTGATAATGCAAACTTATCACCAGTTATTGATACACAAAGAATGAGTATATTTGCAATTAGTAATAGATTTAATGAACATACATCATCTAATCATCCAGATTTTGTTGCAGACACAACTAATGAAGGCTCAACTTCAGACGCTATGTATGTAACAAGACCTGTAGTATTGGATAACACATCAACTGCTTTAGATATTAGATTATCAGCAAATGTTAGGTCTACTTCATCAATAGAAGTTTACTTTAGAACAACAACATCTGCTGAAGTTAGAAATGTGAGAGACATATCTTGGACACCTTTCAATACGGCAGGTGAAGAAGACACTTCAGTAACACCTGCTTCAAATGACTTTACATTTAGTGAATACAAATATACGGCAAGTGGTCTAACAGGATTTGACGCTTTTCAAATTAAGATAGTTATGAAAGGTAGTAATCAGGCATATCCACCAAGAATTAAAGACATGAGAGGTATTGCATTAGCACTATAATGGCAAGATTAAAAGTACAAGGTCATGTAGGTTTAGTTAGAGATAGTATTTCTAAGGCAGTTATAAATACTAATAAGGCAGACTATCAAGAATATATGAGAAGAGCAAAATCAAGAGAAATGCAAAGAGATTCACTAACTGACGCTATAAAAGAGATAAATAGTCTTAAGCAAGAATTATTTGAAATTAAAAAATTACTTAGAGAGAAAGAATAATGGCATTTACACCAGTCGCAACTACTGATACTTTAGAAACTTTTAGAACTAGGTACAACGCAACACCTCTAACTATCGTTGATGATTCTTCAACTTCAGTAGATATCACACTTGCAACTGATAGTCTAAAGTTATCAGGTGGCACAGGTATCGCTTCTGCTATATCAGGCGATACAGTTACATTTAATTTATCAAATACAGGTGTCTCGGCTGCAACTTATGGTTCTGCTACGGCAATTCCTGTAATAGCAATAAATGCTCAAGGACAAATAACTTCTGCTTCAACAGCAAGTGTATCTTCAGATTTAACAATAGTAGATGATTCATCAACTAGTACAACAGTTTCATTAGGCACAGATACATTAAAAATATCAGGTGGTACAGGAACAACATCATCAATTTCTGGTGATACAGTAACTATTAACTTAGATGATACAGCAGTTAGTGCCGGTGATTATGGTTCTAGTAGTGCAATACCTATTATATCAGTAGACGCTCAAGGTCGTATTACAGGTGTAACAACAGCGGCTGCTTCATCTGATTTAACAATTGTAGATGATTCATCAACATCTGAAGTTATTACTTTAGGAACTGAAACATTAAAATTTGCTGGTGGTACAGGTATTTCAACTGCTATTACAAGTGGCACAGTAACAATTTCTAAATCAAGTACAGCTGCTTACATAGACTACATCTATACAGCAACATCAGGACAAACAACATTTAGTGGTGCTGATGATAATACGAATACACTTTCATATGCAGCTGAAAAATTAGATGTATTCTTAAACGGTGTATTACTTGATGATTCAGATTATACTGCTACTAATACAACAAGTATCGTACTAACTTCTGGAGCTGCAGCTAGTGATATACTAACTGCTAAGGCATGGGAAGTAGATAATGTTTCGGTCTTTGATGTAAACGGCTCAGAATTTGTTCTAGATGTAGATGGTGATACATCTATTACTGCTGACACAGATGACCAGATAGATTTTAAAGTAGGCGGAACTGATAGAGTTGTTATTAGCACTCAGTCTATAAAAGTTCCAACAGGTTCAACAGGAGATAGAGATGGAACTCCAGCCACTGGTATGTTTAGATTCAACACATCCACATCAGGTTTTGAGGGATACAATGGTACTGAATGGGGTGCTATTGGCGGTGGCGGTGGCACAGATTGGCAAGCAGTAAAAACATCAGATTTTACAGCTGCAGCTGGTGAAGGATATTTCATAGACACATCATCAGGTGCTGTAACTATGACTTTACCTGCTTCACCTTCTATAGGCGATGAGGTTGCATTTAAAGATTACGGAAAAACATTTGATACTAACAATTTAACTGTAAATAGAAATAGTGAAAATATTGAAGGAGACGCTTCTAATATGACAGTATCACTAGAAAGTGCAGGTAATACTTTAGTATATGTTGATAGTACAAAAGGATGGTTAATCAAAACAGTATAAAGGCAATAACTCATGGTAGATTACATAGAAGATGTATTAGGTGGTCTTGGAGTAAGAGTAAAGTCATCTAATCCAGCAAATCCAACCGACGGCGAAGTTTGGTTTAACTCAACAGCAGATAAACTAAGATACAATACCCCACCAGGTCCTGGTGTTTGGGCTACAGGCGGAGATTTAAACACAGGAAGAAGAATTGTGCATGGGGGTGCAGGAACTGTAACAGCAGCTCTTTTTTTTGGTGGTAATATACCAACAGGTTCTCCAGCATATTCTGCTTTAAATGAATCATATAACGGTACATCTTGGACAGAAGTTGCTGATTTAAATAAAGCAAGAGACGCACTTGGTGGCAGTGGATTGCAAACAGCTGCACTTGCTTTTGGTGGTTTTGATGGTTCAAATAGATTGGGAAATAATGAATCATGGAATGGTTCAGCATGGACAGAAGTCGCTGATTTAAATGAAGCTAGAAAAGCGCATGGCGCTGGTACACAAACAGCTACTTTAGCATTTGGAGGAGAATCTCCATCAGGAGCTGCCAGAGGAGTAAACGAATCATGGAATGGTTCAGCATGGACAGAAGTCGCTGATTTAAATGCAGTAGTAGAAAGATGTGGATGCACAGGAACAACAACAGCTGCACTTGCATTTGGTGGGGATGACGCTAGTGGTACTGAATTAACAAAAAATGAATTATGGAATGGTTCATCATGGACAGAGGTTGCTGATTTAAATAGAGCAAGAAACGCTGGCGGTGCTTCAGGTACATCAACATCTTCTGTACTTATGGGAGGATTTCCTAGTAATATTTCAACTATGCAAACAGGAGAGACTGAAGAATGGAATGGTTCATCTTGGACAGAAGTTAATAACATGTCTCTTGGCAGATATATAGGTGGTTCTTCACCTGGAGCTCCTACATCAGGTGCTTGGGTGGCAGGTGGTTGGCGTCCTGGAAGTATGGAAGCTACAGAAGAATTTACTAAAGGAACTGGAGTAGAATCTATAGGTGAGGCTTAATAAATAGTGTTATGGTAGATTACAAAAACGACATAGTTGGAACAAAAATAAAATCAGTTACATCTGACCCAGGAAGTCCAGGAAATGGTGAAATATGGTATAGAAGTGATTTAGAAGAATTAAAATTTAAAGCTGCAACCGGTTCAGGTGCTTGGGCTACACAAACACCAATAAGTATAGGTAGAGAGGGTACTGAAACTGTTGGTGAACATACATCAATGATATGTTTTGGAGGGTTTGACCCTGGTCCTGAATATTATGACGCTAATGAATCATGGAATGGTTCAACTTGGGCTGAAGTAGGTGATTTAAACACAGCAAGGAGTAGTATGAAAGGTGCTGGTACATCAACAGCAGCTATAGGATTTGCTGGTGGAAATCCTTCTCCTTCAGTATTAAATGAATCTTGGAACGGAACATCATGGACAGAGGTTGGTGACCTGGTAAATTCTACTAATAAAAGTACACCAGGAACTTGTGGCGCTGGTACATCAACAGCAGCTTTAATTACAGGTGCAAGCAGTCCTCCAACTAGGACAGAATTTTGGAATGGTACAAGTTGGACAAATGGTCCTAATTTAGCAAACGGTAGTGCTGGCGACACTTGTGTTGGTACAACAACAGCAGCTTTAGCTTGGGGTGGTTCTAGTAGATTAGCATCAACAAATGAATATAATGGAAGTAGTTTTAGTGCAGGTGGCGACCTTAACTACGGCAGAGGCAGAGGAACAGGTTCAGGAGTGCAAACAGCTGCTTTAGCAGTTGGTGCTGGTGGTTATCCAGCTGGAATTTCATCTGATGTTGAACAATATAATGGTACAGCTTGGACTACTGTTGCTGGACTAAGTATACATAGCGCAGGTCCACCTGGAGGTTCAGCATGTGGCACAACATCTGCTTCATGGGGAAATTTTGGTAATTACTACCCTAGCAACCCTACTTTATCTGGTAAGATGATTACACCTTTTGCAGAAGAATTTTTATCAGATAATGGCGAAAATATAATACAATCAACAGAAGAATAAAGGAGAACACATATGGCAAAAACTTATCAATATTGTGTGGCAGAAAATTGGGGAAAAGGATTCATAGAATTTGAAGATTCTTCTAAATTTACTATTAGAGGATTTCCCGGAAATGTTTGGAGAGTTCCAGCACACAATAAACATGCTAATCTTTGGATAAACAAAGTTTTAGGTGTTGTAAAAACAAAAGATGAAGCTCAATCAATTGTAAATACTGAGGTTACTACTGAACAAACAAGTTGGGATGGTGATAATGTAGAGGGTGAAACTTCAGAAGAAAAAATTGAGAGACTTGGACCTAGACCTGCTGATATTACATTAGAGGAGTAACTAAATGGCAAATTATGAGGACATAAAACCTATAGGAATAAGAACATCCTCTGATAATACTGGCAAGACTACCGGTCAAGTTTGGTATAATAGTACAGAAGAAAAAATAAAGTATAAAACAGGAACTTCAAAAAGAGTTTTTGTATCAGGCGGAGATTTAAATACTGCTAGGTGGAGTGGAGCTGCAGCTGGAACAAACACGGCTGGTCTTCTTGCCGGAGGACTTGTACAAAGTTTTCCAGCAGTCAAAGTTGGTAATGCCGAAGTTTATGACGGTACATCTTGGACTGAAGTTTCTGATTTAAACACCACAGCTAATTTTAATACAGGAATAGGAACTTCAACAGCTGCACTTTCTGTAGGAGGTGCCCCAGGTGTTGCACTTAATGAATCATGGAATGGTTCATCTTGGACTGAAGTCGCTGATTTAAATGCAGTAAGACAGGGACATTCATCCTCTAATTCTGGAACAACAACAGCAGGAATAATTTTTGGAGGTCAAAGCCCTCCAGCTAGTCCAGATTATGTAGGATTAACTGAATCATGGAATGGTTCATCTTGGACAGAAGTTGGTGATTTAAACACAGTTAGGTCTTTTCTTGGCGGTTGTGGTACACAAACAGCTTCTTTAGCATTTGGAGGATTATTTAATCCACCAATAGCACACTATACTAATACTGAATCATGGAATGGTTCATCTTGGACAGAAGTTAATGATTTAGCCACTAAACGTGCTTATCTTGCAGGTGCAGGAAGTTCTACGGATGCAATTGCATTGGGGGGACTTACATTTCCAGGTGCGCCAACTAATGCTAGTAATATAATTGATGGTGTTGAACATTTTGATGGTACATCTTGGTCTGAATCTAATCCGATGAATAGAGCGAGATATAGAGGAAATAGTGCAGGTGCGGCCAGTTCATCAAGTTTTATTGCTGGTGGTTTTGGTCTTGGATTTGCAGCCACAGAGGAGTGTGTTGTATCTGATACAATTAGTGCAGAATCAAAATTATCGACCTAATTTAGATATAAATATAATTATAGAATTTACATTATAGGAGTTTGATGTGAAAAAAGAAAATCTAAAAAGCCTTATTGAAAAAGAAAGTGAAAATTTAAATAATCTTTTAGAAATAGAAGATTTAAAAGAATTTAAAATGATGACTTCCGAGTTAAGAGATACTTGGAATAAAAAACAAATGTTTCGTACAGAAACAGAAGCAAGATTTTCTGTTCTTCAAGACAATCGTTATCCCACTAAAGCTGCAAAATACTGGCAATGTGTTAGAGAACAATCAAGTTATCTAGATAATCTTATGATTTTGTCTTTTGAATATAGAAGAAATCAAGCAAAAATTAATGAATTAGAAGAACAAATAAAAACAGAAGAAGATAGACATAAAAAAGTTAATCTTGAAATTGATTTAGATGAATGTCGTTATGGCAAGGCGTCCATGGAAAGACAAGCTCATCATAGAATGAGAGAACTTAAAATGTGGTCTAAACTTAAAAAAGAATTTGATGATGGTTCATTTGATACACAAGATGTTAATAAACATCAATTAGAATCTTATGGTATGCAATATGCAGAAAAATTAAAACATTTAAATGAAAGCTCATCAGATATTGATAAATTTAATGTAATAGGACAATTACAATCATTACAAAGAATTAAAAAATCTGGTGAATTATTATCTAATGAAGAAAAAGAAATATTAAATCATGAAAAAAATGATAGTGAAAAATAGTTTTTAGTTTTTTTATTTTTGTTATGAAATTTCAACCGATACATTTAGGTCAATCTATTTTAAAATATCAAGTTCCCTATGATATTTTTAGAACAATTAATGTAATTTATGAAGCTTATTTAAAAAAGTTACCTAAAGCAAATAACCACCTAATAGGAAAAATAAAAAACGAACATTCTCTTTTTTATAGTAGAGATGATAAAGATGTTAAAAAACATAATTTTTTAACTAAAGAAGTGTATCAATGGTTTGAACATATTTTTTTACATTATTTAACTTATAATAAAATTGTTTATCACACAATTAATATTGATTCTATTTGGATAAATGAAATGAAAGAGTATGAATATAATCCTGCTCATGTGCATAAGGGTAATCTATCTACAGGCCTATCTAGTGTTTTAGTGTTAAAATTACCTAGTACCTATGGTAAAGAATATTCAAGAGAAGATTTTCCAACGAATGGAAAACTACAACTTTTTGGTTCATCATCTGGACAGTTTGCTAAAGTAGATTATGAACCTGAAATGAAAGTAGGAGATTTTTATGTTTTTCCTTATGATATGAGACATTGTGTTTATCCATTTAATGAAACAAATAAAACAAGAAGAACATTGGCTGCAAACTGTGATGTTGATTATAGCAGAATACAAAGCACAGGAGTTAAATAATGACTATAGAAAATAAGTATTATAATAAACCTAGAGTTATAACTGAACCAAGGTGGAAATCTTATGTTGCAGAAACCACCATTCCTATTTTTACTCCTGAACGGTGTCAAGATATAATAAATTTAGGTCGTTCAATGCCACCAAAAATGGGTAGTGTAGGTGGTAAAGAAGGTGTTGTTGAAGATAAAAGATTAAGTCATATTTCTTGGATACCTTTTGATAGTTTGCCACCTATGTATTATGTGATAGAAGATTTTATGAAAAAAACAAATGCAAATCATTTTGGATTTGAAGATATGCAATTAACTGAACTTGCACAATATACAGAATATTCAAATGGTGGATTTTATGAGTGGCATATGGATAATGATATTCATTTTGTAACAGGTGAATCTCCTGTTAGAAAAATATCAATGTCTTTATTATTAAATCATGAAAGTGAGTTTGAGGGTGGAGAATTGGAGTTAGGTGAAGAAGATAATGTAGCAAAACTTAGACAAGGTCATGCTATTTTCTTTGCTTCTTTTTTAAGACATAGAGTTAAACCTGTAACTAAAGGCACAAGAAAATCATTAGTTATGTGGTTTGGAGGCACACCTTTTAAATGATTAGAGAATTACATTTTCCAACACCAATTTACATATTTGACCATAATGACCCTTCATTAAATGTTCAGTTAGAAAAAGACATTTTAAATTGGATGAATGAAGATAAGGGCGTTTCTAAAACAAACATTAAAGGTTGGCACTCACCCACAGATATGCACAAAAAACCAGAATATAGAAGACTGGTACAAGGATTGTTTGAAGCACAATTTAAAATTTTTGAAGAAGAAAACTTAGCTAGTGAACCTTTTTTAGGCAATATGTGGGCAAATGTAAATCCGCCAGGTGGTATGAATAGAGCTCATATTCATCCTAATTCTTTGTGGTCGGGTGTATACTATGTCAAGGCACCTGAAAATTCTGGAGACTTAAAAATAGATGATTCTAGAACAGCTGGAGCTATGATGGTACCTACTTTAAAAGATTCTGATAAACCCATGCCTATGAGATTGTGGAGAGAAACACACTACAAACCTGTGGCAGGTCGTTGTATTATGTTTCCCTCTTGGTTAATGCATTGTGTAGACCCAAATGATTCAAATGATTTAAGAATATCTGTATCATTTAACTTTTTACAAAAAAACTTTACGGTATAAAAATATGTTTAAAGAAAAAAAATATGAAGTAATTAAAAATGCAATTTCTTATGAATTAGCAAATTTTGTTTATAACTATCTATTACTTAGGAGAGACGCTTCTAAATTTATATATGAAAAAAACATTTCAATAGAGGGCATGCACTATGGAACTTGGAAAGACCCCCAAGTGCCTGATGTTTATAGTGAATATTCAGATATGGTTATGGAAACTTTAATGATGAAATGTTTACCTGTATTAGAAGAAAAAACAGGATTTAGTTTAGTTCCTAATTATTCTTATACGAGAGTATATGAAAAAGGCTCTATATTGAAAAGACACAAAGATAGAAAAAGCTGTGAAATATCTACAACACTAAATTTGGGTGGAGATGAGTGGCCTATCTTTATTGACCCTACAGGAACAAATAGTGTGATAGATGAATATAAAAATATACATAAACCTAATGCACCTTTAGGTGATAGGATTGTTTTAGAACCTGGAGATATGTTAATTTACTCTGGATGTGAGTTAGAACATTGGAGAGAGGAGTTTGAAGGTGATATATGTGGACAAGTATTTCTACACTATAATAGTATAAAAGAAGAACATAATACTAATGTGTTTGATGGTAGACCAATTCTAGGTATAAAACACTGGATGATAGAGTAAAAAAATTATAAATAGTACAAAGAAACTAGATTATACCTTATAAAATAATATAAATATAATAAAGTAATCAACAAAATCTTGGAGAGAGATAGATGAGTAGAAGTAGAGACATATCGAAAGGTTCAACTAGAACAGAATTTGTTTTTACAGCAACAGCTGGTCAAACAACATTTAGTACTGATGATACAAGTACAGCATTATCATATGCAGTAGGCAAAATAGAAGTATTTCTAAACGGTATTAGATTGGCACCTGCTGACTTTACTGCTACTAACGGCACATCTGTTGTACTAGCAAGTGGTGCCAACGCAAGTGATGTCTTATTTGTTGTTGCATACGGAACATTTCAGGTTGCAGATTTAGGTGCAGC
>Ga0181575_10001564_pt1 | contig 16454 bp, 14 predicted proteins | sample 101ome_23_FD_145599 | JGI IMG/M metagenome (GOLD analysis project Ga0181575, IMG submission 145599) | Coastal salt marsh microbial communities from the Groves Creek Marsh, Skidaway Island, Georgia - 101411CT metaG (spades assembly) | ecosystem: Environmental > Aquatic > Marine > Intertidal zone... | reverse complement strand
GCGTCTTGCTAAATGGCGCCATTGGCTTGAAATACCATTTATTCATCATTTTGTTTGCGCCGTTGTATATCCCGGCAAACGGCAATTGCTTGTCAATGTCTGCCTGCAACGTCACTTGCTTGCGCCAAGCATTCATGCTCATGTCAATATCGCCGGGCATCTCTGTCAAAAACTTTTGAACGTGCCGCGATGCAATTTGCGTTGCCTCTTTTTCTGCGACACGCGGGTCAACGCCGCGTGATGTCAGATCTGCCAACGTATTGTCAAACACCTTGCCGCCAGCCCTCGCCGCCTCTTCATGCAATTGAACGCGCTGTGCCACGCCAGCAAAAAACTCATCAGCCGCGCCAAGCGCCCTAAATGGTATTGAGTAAGCAACGCCCATTGCGTTAAACACCTTGCCGGGGACGGTGTTTGTTAAATCGGGAAACTCTCTAATTTGTTTTGTAAATGGTATTTTGTAGGCGGCACCAGCCCAATACTCTGCTCTCAGCGGATCTCTGGGCGCGTCTTTAGCCGCGCCACCCTCTGCAAATTTACGACCCATCATTGACCATCCGTCAATCAAGCCGTTTTTAAAACCAGACATTCTGGCGTAAATGTCTGCGCCGTAGTATCTGTCTGGATCAGTTCTGTAGCCAAATGTCTTTGCAAGGCGCTGGCGCAGCATACCAACAGGCACGGCCATTGCGCGTTCCGGCACATCAAGAAATGCAAAAAGTGCGTTGCCAGCGCCATTAAAAATATGCGTCACTGGGTCATTGAGCATGACTGACTGCGCCATATAAACTATGGCCTCGTATGACTTGCGCTTGACGCTATTTCTGATCAATGCGTTTCTGGCGGCTGGACTGTTTGTTGTCACATATGTTTCGGCAAGGCGCACCAACTGATCATCGCCGCCCAACTCATTTAAGGCATCACGCAATTCTTTTTGTGTTAATCCGCCCGGCCTGTCAGACGCACCCTTAAACACGTTCATTGATCTGGCTATGTCTGTCTTCGCCCCAGATAACTCAACCAAGATCATGTCGTGTTGCGCTATAGCCTCGCGCAATGCCAGCTTGCCACCTTCGTCTAATTCGCCACGCGATGCCAAGAGCATCAAATCGTCAACCTTGCCAGCGCTAACATCGTGCAAAACCACAAGCCCGGCCATACGCTCTGCCAATTGAGCGCCGCCAATGCTGGCGTCAATGCCTTGCCCGGAAAATATCTTTTCTAAATTTTCTTTTGGGATGCCTGCATCTTGGGCGCGTTTATAAATTTCATCAATTGACATTGGCTTTTTAACGTCAACTAATTTTTCGTCAGCCGCCTTTGCCGCCGCCTGCACTGTCGCCGCAAACTCATCGCTGTCATAGAAGCGCGTGTTTACTGGCCCCTCTTCTAAGCCAGCAATTTTCTGCGCCTTGGTTGGCGATGGCACCTGACGCGCCGTGCCAATCTCTGCCTGACGCGCCTGCAAACGCGCCTGCATTTCCTCTAGCGTTACTGGCGGTGGTGACGTTGGCTGCGGCTGTGGTGCCGCTCCCGGCGCACCAATAACAGGCCCAACAGGCACATCAGTGACCGTTGGCATTTCCCCGGCTTCTTTTGTTACTCGCGCCTCTGGCGACAGCCTAGCGTCCGGCGCGGTCAAGCCGCCAATGATTTCTTTGGTTTTGCTTCTGGCTAGCTTAGACGTAATCCCAGAACTGAGACTGGCGACTTGCACATACTCATCTTCTGGCGCACCAGTCTCAGGCGCGGCATTGATGTCTGCCTCTGTGTCCAGAATGCTACGCCGCTCATCTGGTGCTTTAGGTATCGCCATAGTCTATTCCTCATCTTCTATTTTAAGTCGCTTTTTCCACTTAGGAATAGACGCAGACATTTTCGCGTCTAATTCGTCACCTATTTCACGCCAGCTATCTATCGCCGCGTTGTGACGATCAATTCTGGCCCGAACATTTTTGCGAATTGTTTTTGCCTTTCCTCTGATACTAGCCGTTTCGGTTCGCGTCCCGGTTGTGGCGAGTTCGTCTGCATCGCCCCTGATGAAGGCGATAATGTCGCTTTGTTTTGCTGATTTTCCAGCGATTGATTTGATTTTTGTTGCGGCTTCATTTTCCCAACCCTTTACAGTTTGTTCCAGTATTTTAAGGTATTCACTACCATCTCCGGGGTCTTCAACATAATTCTTTCCGTAATCACTTTTAAAAGCACTTTTGAACACCTCTACATTTTTAACCCCAAACGATTTTTCAAGCAAATCGGTGGCGTCATCAATGGCACCTGCGCTAGGCCCAGAGATTGTGCCATCATCCATAAATTTTGGATTGATGTCAACTTTAACACCGCCCGGTGTTTTGGCGATAGAAACCTCAAACCCTTCACCAAGAGCATTAGCTATACCAACGACAAGATCCTCTGGCACAGTTTGGTTCCACTCAAAATAAATGCTATTGGTTGAAACATAACCTTCTGGCACCGGGTCTGCCAAACTGTTTAATGTTTTGATTTCTGCCGCCGCCATAGCTTTTTGACGCAACCCCTGACCAGCCATAGCATTAAAATAAGCAATCTGATCTGGCGTCATGTCCTTTAACGGTATGCGGATATTTGGCGCGGCGGCACCCTCAAACGTGCCACTAAACGCAAATGGATCATTTGATGTTGGTGATGATATTCTGGTAACGGTTTGTGATGTGCCAGTTGCAAGGCGCACAGTTTCTTCCCAAAGTGTTTTGCCTCTGGCGCTTTGGTACATGCCTGATGTCAGTGTCTTTATATATTCTTTTTGCGTTAACTGATCCCCAGCTTCTTTTGCTTTTGCGTAAAGTTCTGCCGCCCGTTTCCCAGATGGTGTTAATAACGTACCAAATTCAACAGTTGCTTTTGGCGCTGATCTATATGATGGCGTTGTTGGACGTAAAGCATCTGCCAGTGCAGGGTTCATCAAAATATCTTTTGTAATTATACCGCCCGGTACATCAATTCCGGCGGCTTCAATTTTTTCAATTACCCTGTCGAACTCTCCAGCGTAATCATTACCCTCAACAGAAATTTGTTTTGATGTGTCAATGCCCTCATCTGATGCCCTCATTTCAACCCATTGCCGCGCTTGCAATTGCCAGCTTTCATGTGGGATTGATTGACCAGAAGAAATTTCATTTGTTTGTGAATTAATAAATTCACGCAGTTTGTTCATGTATTTTCCAAACACCTCATGCAGTGCTTGATTGCCGCTAAGTTGCGCGTCAGTAATACCAAATGCTTTACCAACCCAAACATCGTTTACAGATATTGGATACCGAACAGGCAACCCAGCCACAAGACCCAACGTGTCTGAGAACATGCCAGTCTTGTTTGCAAGGTCTGAACTAATGTTGGTGCCTTCACGTTGCAATGCGTCTGCAACGGTTGACTGTATTGTTAAATCGACATCTATAGGGACGCCGCGCATTTTTTGGGATAACACAGCCAAAGATCTTTCTAAATTTTCTTTTGGCTTTGCTCTAGCAGATGTTGCCCCGACCAGATCCAAAAACATCATATGTTCTTTTGCTGTAAGATCAGGCAGTCTATCAACAAAACTTTCGCCGGATAACTCGTACCAAAGTTGCGATCTGTTTGGCAGGCTCATTGCTTTATTCCAAGCGCCAGCCGGGAAAGCCTTCCAAGTTGCGCCAGTTCTTTCTACAGCATCGCGAGCGGCGGGGCTGACCTCATCTAGCGTTTGTTGCCAAAGCGCATCTAGATCTTTGTCACCACCAACAAATCCGGGGCCGCGTTCAGCCAACTTTTCATCGGGTAGATCAGACCATTTTTGGCCGTTTGGCTGACCTGATTTGTAAACCCCGCCCTGCACCCTTTCTGTTTCCGGCACAGTAACATTTAATCTTTGCGCCACAACGTCAGCACCTTGTCTTGTGTCAACCCGCGCCGCGCTTATTTCATCCGCTGTTGGCAGGTTTGTTGATGGCGGTATTTCTTTTCCGGGTTGGGCAATTTGTGATGTGGGGACATTCATTTGATCACCACCCCTAGCCAACTTACCAGCCGCCGCTAGGGCCGGATCAATCACTTCCATAGGATCAACGCCAGACATCACACGATCAGTAATAGGCCCACGCTCTGCCATACGCGCTTCTGCCCCTTGCCCGGCAACATCTGCACCCTGACGCAAAGCCTGCCCGGCGGCTGGCACACCAGCGCCAAGCGCCTTGCCCAACACGCCACCAACGCCAGCGCCTACAGCACCAGCAGTGGCAAGTCGTTGCGCCGCTTCACCAACAGTAGGCCCACCGCCTGCCGCCTGCTCCACGCCCATTGTGCCGCCCTCGAAGCCTGCACTATAACCAGCGCCTGCCGCCATACCAGTGCGCCCCGGATACTTAACGCCAAGGTCATATGGCATAGCAGCGCCAGTTGCTGTTTTCATCAGCATGTCTTTTATCGGGCCTTTGGCAAAACCAGCGCTTGCCCTAATACCCATAGACCCCAACTTGCCGACAATGCCAGCGTAAGTCAGTGGGTCAGCAAATATGCCGCGAAACGCACGTTTGATTGTTGCGCCGTTTGTTGCTGTGTCTGAGTAAGTGTTTAGCATCTGCAAAAACGTCAGTGCGTTTTCCTCGCCAGCCTGATCAGACATAAGCGCCGCAACTTGAAATGCAAAACCGGGTGCGCTAATTCCGCTTTCGCCGGGGATGCCAGCCGGGCCTATCATGTTCCAACTAAACTCAGACATCAAGTCGAGGCCATACGCCGCCGCCTGCTTGTCTGATCCAATAAAACGCTGGCCGTCATTCATTACGCTAAACATTTTTTTAGACCCGCTGATCCACTCTGGCATCAATGCCAGTTGATCTTCGGTATATAGCGGCTTGCTTGGTTCCGGCGCATCTGCCTCAGACGGCATAGACATGTCCATAAGCGCAGGCTGATCTTGCGGCTCCTCTGGCATAGCGACCTGATTAGACAGATCCATACTGCGTATCATAGGCTGACGCTTGCTCATAAAAATGTGAGCGTCTAAGGCATAATCAAATGCTTCTTTTAGTTCATCAGTCATTTAACAACTCATCTCTGAGATCTGCATTTTTGCGAATAAATTTAATTTTGTTTCTAACAAATTCATAGTCAGCGTCACTCATGCCAAGCGCCAAGCGTTGTTCATCTATCTCTTGTATAGTCGTGTATTCAGTAAATTCTATGCCGTATTTCTCAAGTGTTTGAGATGCTTTTTCAACCAACCTTGTGACTGTTTTGCCGTATTCGCTTGATAACAATTCTTTTCTAAGATCTTTTGCAATTTTAACTTTGGTTGGCTTGTCTGCAATAGACGGCGCGTCTTGATCTTCCCAAGCGTTCATAGCTTCCGCAAACACACGATCAACTTTCGCGCTAAAACTAGCAAACGATTGCGCTTTCTTTTTAGCCACGCCAATTGTGCCGGGTACGATCTGCGCGTGTTGCCGGGCTTCGGCGGCAACGCCGCGCTCAACGTCTTTAATTGACGTATCCATCTTCGGCAAAAGCGTAAGCAAGGCCTTCGGCCCAACGCCTTTTTCTTCGCCTATAGCATTTAACTCTTCAAGCGTGGTTATCTTGTCGTTAAATATAAGATCCAATATTTCTAATTCGCCAGTGTAGTTTCGCACCTCTTCATCGATGTCTTTTGTTTTTGCTTTTTGCAATGCGATAATTTGCTGACCGTCAATGGCCTTGCCGCTTGTTGTGATGCCAATGTTTACGATTTTTTCAAGCGCCGCAATTTCTTCGTCAGACCCCGGCTCTGCCGTTGCAAAAGTCAAAACATCAACAACCAAATCCCGATTAGCAAGTTTTAATTCATCGGCCTCAAGCTGATCATCCGCTTGTTGCCGCGCCGCAATTTCTGTTCTGACATTGGCTCTAAACTCAGCCTGATCTTGCGTAGACAATAGAGCGTAAACAGGCGTCAGCGCACCCATATTACCACTACGCAGGGCGCTTATTCTTGCTTGGTCTGGCAAGTTCATAACGTGATCTGTTAACACGCCAACCTGAACATCTTTTACTATTTGCTGTATTTCTGCCGCTTTTGTTTTTGCAAAAGCCAGATCACCAGTATTTATAATTGCGTCATTTGCTCGTCTGGCAACAGCGGTAACTTGCGCCAACGCCGCTGTCATGTCAGTATTTGGCGCGGTTAATATGTTTCGCAATTGATCCGGCATTCCCGCCAAAAACTCTTCAGCCGCCGCAATCTTAGTTGCGCGTTTAAATTGCAACTGCTTTTCAAGCGCTGATGTGTAAAGGGTTGAGGCGCTGGCATTTGCGCTTGCATTGTATTTTAAAGCCTGCTCTGGATCTAGCCCGGCAATGATTTCTGAGTGACCAGTAATCATAGCCTTCAGATCGGATGTCATTTTTGTGATGTCTTGATCCTGATATAAAAGCCCGGACTTTACTGCCGCACTGTACTCGCCAATCCTTTTATTGGCTTCCATTTCCAATTCAGTGGTCAATTGCTGTGCCGCAGTCGCAGTCGTCACCGCGCCGAACACTGTGTCTGGATCGCCGACAATCTCATCTAAATCGCGGCCTTGCGATATGGCGTCTTGTATCTGTTCAGCCGTTACTGGGTTTTCAAATGCATACTTAGCCGCCTCGCGCTCAGTTTGCTTGACGGCCTTTTTGTAGGCGTAATCGCTCATCGCATTTAGGGCGCGGCCCATAGCGTCAAAGCTACGCGCTCTGGCATTTGCCGCAGTCGTAAAGTCAACGCCCGGTACTGATGGTATGGCTACGCCTAATGGCCGATATCTTAAATCTTTCGCCATTAGGTTACTCTCTTATATCTAGCCATTTGACTACCCGGTGACATACCCATTGGCTGTGCCACTGTAGTGCCGCCCCCGGCAGGCGCACCACCCAATGTCGCGTATCCAACGGCAAACTGTGTGAGGGTGCCAAGTGCCTGCATTCTGCCAGCGGCCATAGTCGCCTTGGCGGCAGACGCATACTGATGCGCTTGAATATCACCCATAGCCAGTTGGATCGTGCCGCCGTCAGCGGTGTTGTAAAACTCTAATGCGCCTTTTCTCTCAGCTAGTATAGACAATGTACGCGCACTGCCGCTGGATGGGTCAATGTTGCCAGCGCCAGCCCGGCTATTAATAGCCGCCTGATGCGCGTTGATGTTTTCCAAAACAGCCACACCCTGCTGTTTAAATTTTAAAGCCTCAGAACGCGCCTGCACTTGTGCCATAGCGCCCTGCATCATCAGCCCCTTGGCAGACGCCTGTGCAGACTTTAGCTGTGAATACATTGTTAAAGCGGTTAACCCTGCCGCTATTGGTAGTGCCGCTGCGCCCATCTTACTGTCCTATGCTCACTTTGTAATCAATGCCAAGCAATGTCATTTTAAGTGGCACCTCTTGGCCGATTGTAACTTGTCCATCATATGTATAGCCCAACATGCTAGGCAATGTTTTAATGCCGGTATACTCAGGCACCGCACCGCCAAATACGCCAGTGCCAAACTGCCTGAACGGCACCAGCTTGCCATCGATAGTCAATGACTGTGTCTCAAACAATTCCGCATTAACTTCCAATATACGCTTTTTAAAACCTTTTATCGACCCACTTGGTAAATTCGGCTCAAATGGTAGCGTCTTAACCTCTGGTGTAAAGTTCAATCCAACTTGATGGCTAGTCGTTGCGGCTGTAGAAAACGTCACGGTAAATGGTGTAGCCGGGACAGTCTGATCAGTCTCAATAATGCCATCACGAATAATCTTTACCGTTTCGCCCTCAAGATGATCCATAGTAACACTAGCCGCCGCGCCGCCAGTTTTGGCGCTATCAAGCAATGTGTCAGCGTCAAACAGTTCAACATAGTAAACATCGGCGCTATTTACCGTGCGCTTGACCACAGTGTAAATGTCGTCAACGTCAACGCCGATATTTATAAACTCGCCGTCTGTCGTCCACTCAGACGGCGCAATCACGTTTTGACTGCGAAGCAGTGTATAGCAGGCGATACTGCCGTCATCGTCATTTACAACCAACAAGCGGTCACCCTCATCAGTGCTGGTTGATACCCGGACTGCCATTTCTGATGGTGACTTTAACAGATGCGAGGACAACAATGATATCTTGGCTGATGTGTAGGCTTGCACTGCGTCACTGTAAATAAACTCTTGTAGTGATTTGCCTTGTCTTTGCACAAACAATGTAGCGCCGTCCACGTTTTGCAATCTAACGCCGGGGCGTGTGCCAAATGACGTTTGTTGTTTGACAATCAAATTGCTTGGCGTGATTGGGTTGTCCAACGTCTGCGGCACATAAAACTCAGCGCCTGTTGTGAATATTTGTAAATGACGCCCGGAATAAATATCGACAATTGCATTGAATGTACCAGTGTCAAGCGTGGCCTCGACTGCCGCATCGTCAAGACTTTCGCCCGGATTAAAATTAAAAAAATCAGCGACCCGGCTACCATACAAAGTTGACGGTCTATTTTTTAGACCACCAAAAAATAAGCGCCCCTCGTGAAATGTGACTGAGCGCGGGTATCCTCTATCGGCTGACCACGCATCTTCGTAACCGTATTCAAGTTCCCACTCGCCTGATGTTAATGCGCTTGTGTCAAAAAATGGTATTTCAACGTATGCCTTTACAGATGTGTCAGATACATACTCAGTAACCCTGACGCGGCCAAAACCATTTAACGCATTAAAATATTCATCGACACTGTCCTCTCCAAACGCCTTGACAGAGTATTGCGTCGTCGCGTCCGGGGCCGGGTCAAAAGCCGGGTAAACTGTTGCCACCTTAGTAGTGGCATCATAGTCGCTTATGTGACGGTGTTGACCAGATCCAGTGCCAGCAGTCAGATGAATAGACAAACCATTACATTGATCATCTGACGTATAGCTAGTTGCGGCTTTCAGCGTTATGGTAGTTGTGCTTCCAGCCTGCGCCGTGCCAGTGTCTGTGGTCACAGATGACGCCGTGATTGTTATGTTGCCGGATGTGGCGCTTGGCGTAATGGTGTATTGTGGGCTGTCTGTGTTTAAGGTGTATGCGTATTTAGGAATAAATACAAAATCTAAATTACTGGCCGTCCAATCACTGTCGCCAGCCCCTCGTAAAATTTTTAATGGTGCTAAATCCTCATGTACAACAATAATCGTGTCGGCAGATTGCACCCAGTTCATTGTTGGTATGATGGCGCTAGTAATTGACGACACAGTCAGATAATTATTTCCACTGCCATTGATGTTTGTAATTTGCGCCCCGTCTTTGAAGACATACATTTTGCCGGGCGTGAACGCCAGCATATAGCTGTCGTCAATGCTGAACTCAAAAGAAACCATACGCACAGCCGTGCCAGCGCCGCTGTCTAACTCAGCAACAAACTTGGTGCCGTCCCGGCGTTTAGCGCCGCCTTGTGGCTGGATGCTGACATTACGCGCTGTGGTTAGGCCGGACTTGTATTGTGCAATATCTGTTCGGGCGCGTAGCTTTGGATCTAATTCACCAGCCGTAAAATCATTTTGAATGGTAATAATGCGGCTCATTTTAGAACCTTATATCGGATATTGGAAACTCTTGTATGGTTTGGGCTGGGCGATCAGCGCCGTCAATATTGATGGCAACGCGCATCAAACCGCCGCGCATATTCTCTGCTGGTGCGCCGTATGCCTTTTGATGGTAGTAGTCACCCTTTGTAATTTGATCTGTTACTGGTTCGGCAAACTCAGCCGCCAATGCTGTCTTTAGCAACCGCACAAAGTATGGCGGGAATATGGCAGGCTCTGGGCGAAACTGATAATCAATCCAAACCTCTTCGTAATTTGTGAAAAGACCAAGATTGTAGATTTCAAAATCACGCACTGGCTGTGCGGCTACCGCGCCAACATTAAATACAGCCTTTGGGTTGCCAAGAATATTACCGGGCAGTGCGTAGGTATACTTCCACTCATTAATTGGGGTGCTAGCCAATTGCGCTAGTTTTACTTTTTTGACAGACCAGCTAAATGGGTACTGCATCAAGATAGTGTCGCGGATATCATCGTACAGCCTGTCAGCGACTTGCGCTTCATCTGTACCTGTCGCAAATGACGAAAGGGGCGCGGCCCCCAGCATAATCAGTGCTTCAGAACATATAGATAGTTTGGTATCGCCCTGCGCCATTCAACCGCTCCAATATGGGTAAGGGGGGCGGGTTTCCCCGCCCCACTAGGATTAGTCAGCGTCAGCGACAGATACTGCCGTGCCGTCTGATACATCAACAACACCAGATGCGTTTGACAGGACAACAACAATTGACATTGTTGGTGTAGCGCTGTCGCGCACAAAGATGATGTCGCCAACTGCGAGTGTGTCACTCAGGTCATTAAAGTAACCTGATGTGTTCACAGTCGCAATCGCGTCTGCTGATGTGTAAGTGTAAATGCTAGGTGCATTGCCTGACTTGGCGGCACCGATAACATTAAAGCCTGAAGTTGCGTAAGCCATTATTCAGCCTCCTCTCTATTCGGTGCAAGAGATCTTAACAATGCCCTCGTCATCGATGGCGACTGCGCCAGCGCTGAACATTGAAGAAACCAAGAAGCTGGTTTTTTCTGGGACATAGTTAATTTCAGATTTTTGGTTCATGCCGATACCCATACCCATTGCATCCTTGTGGAATGCAAAACAGGTGCGAGTTGATGGGATGGGCAAGCCACCTTCATCACGGTCACCAAGAGTTACGAACTTGAAGCCCATAAAGGTGTCAACCTCACCAGAAACGAGAGCCTTTACAGTTGCAAAGTCTGCGCTTGTGATTTCGGTTTCGCCCAACATGCCAGCCAAATTATTGGCGTGGATGATCATGCAACGGCCCTCAGATGGAACATTGTTTGCGTCAAGAAGCTTCTTGGCTTCGATCAGCTTTTCAATGTTCATGTTCGTGCCAGCGCCACCAATCGTAGTCGCAACGGTCAGTGTTGTTGCTGATGCGTTAAGGGCATCAATAACAAGCTGATCCATACGTCTGCCGATAGCGTTACCGACTACCTGTACCAGTTCACGGCGCTCGTCAAAATTGACTTTCTGCTGTGAAAAGATATCGCTATATTCTGCGGCGATGTAGTCAGACATTGTGGCTGTGACTTGTGAGTAAGTCACGTTCAGTGGTGTTACGTCAGTTTGCGGAACGCGAACTGTTGCGGTGCCTTTTCCGATCTTCGGAAACTTCACCTGATTTCCTTCAACATTTGTACGCTCGCGGGTTAAGCCAGCCAGTGCGCGTGATGACTGATACGCTTGCTTGACCTCTGCGTCAAAAAGTTGAACGAAAGCTGAAGAAATGCCTACGGCCATTTTCTTTTCCTTCCATTACAAAATTAAAACGATTTACGCCTAACAGGTATCCTTACGGGCTGTGGCTTGGGCATACACGCTACGCCCCCAAGCGTTTGCGACAGGTCAAAGGAATGATTATCTGTCAAGGGTGATTTTATAGAAAAACACGGCAATTGTAAACAACTGCCGTGCTTAGATTAAATGGCTGAGTATTCTTGGGTGCCGTACACCTGTTCAAACATTTTCTCAACCTTGGCCCGGTACGCCGGGTCAGTGTTATACTCAGGCTTTCCGACCATAGCCTGCAACTCTTCTTTTGATGGTGCGCCGTCAATCGGGCCAACCTCGACAGGTATGGGCTTGTCACCGTAGTAACTACGCACTTTCTGCAAGGCGCGTAGACCTTGGGCGGTGCCGCCCATTATTTTAAACTCTTCAAAATCAGCATCTGACCAGACGCCCTTGCGAACCAATCCAGACGCCCAGTCTGTCATTGACTTGATTGTTTGGTCAGCATTTGGGCCAAGCTTTTCAAATTCTTCTTTAAACGAGATCTCGCCTGCTTCAGCCTCTTCACCAGCCATTTGTATAAACGTGCCAGCCAATTGCTCAAACGCCGCCTGACTGACGCCATTTTCTTTCGCCCAGTCTCTATAAACATTATAAAGAGGGTCATCGTCACCAATCCCGGCCTCATCAAAAATGCTCGTGTCATAATTATCAGGGGCTTTATGTTTTCCCTGACTAAACTTTTTTTGCAGTTCATTATATGACTTAACAAGGTTTTCAAGATCTGGGCCATCATCATCATTCCAAAACTTTTCGGGATACCACTCTGGCCGCGCCAGTTCTATTTCTTCATCCTCTTTGGCAACAGTGACATCATCAAGTGATGGCTCATTGTCAGGCAGTTGATGTGAAATAGTTGTTTCTTCAGCTTGCTGTTGGTTATCGTCACTCTCTACTGAGGCTTCGGCCAACAGACCGTCTGTGTCGTTCATAGCGTCCTCGCTCTGTTCATGCGTCGCTCAATTTCTCTGACCAAACTATTTTGGCCCTCTCTGGCATAACCGTGGCTGGCATCCTCGCCGGGATACCACGTTGGCTGTTCTATTGTTAGTGATCGCAAATGGGTGAGCAACTTTTGCCCATCGTCACTGCCAAAGACACGAAGATAGAGACGGTCAACATCGTCTTTATCAATTTGCTGTTTTTCTGCTATTGACGGGTCTGCCGACTGTAGACCTGCCCAACCGTCCGGGTTCATTACATCATCCCTTCTGGTGGTGCCTCTCCCTCAACTGGCGCACCACCCTCTGCCTCTGCTTGTGCCTGCATCATCTGTGCGGCCTGTTCCATCATTTGCTGACGCTCCATAGGCGTTGTGCGTAAATCCGCTGGCACACCTAGTTTGTCAGCCACATAGTCTGCAATAGATCCCATCTTCACCGCCATCTGGCCTTCCGGGCCAAGCGCTGATGACATCTGCACCCACTGCATAATCTTTTCTATGTCGCCCATATTCTGTGCCTGTGCAATGGGGCTGACCGGCGTGACCTTCACTTCAAGGCCATTGACGCGCAACGGCATCTCAATCAGACCGCGCTCATCCATCACATACAAGACACGCGATATCAGCGGCACCATTGTTTCTGTTATGAGACGACCAAAAGCTGAACCAAGGTTCTGTGCCAGTTCTTTCATCCGCTCTGCAATCTCTGTCGCTGACCGGGCTGACATGTTGTCGGGCGGCAGTGTGTCGTCCAGCAAGATCTTTTTGACGTTCATGCGTAGGTCATTAATCACAATCTGCGACACATTAAAATCACCAGAGCGCGGCATCTGGCGCAGGCTCTCGCCCTGTGGCCCACCGTTACGCGCAACCGGGATAATGGCACCCGGCTGGATGCGGATGTTTTGCGGGTTCAACACGCCGTCGTCAGCCGCCGTGTAAACGCCAGCAATTGACAGGCTGGCATTCTTCAACAGCAGTTCCAGCGTCTTGTTTAGCGTCTTGATATCCGGGATTGCTGTGACCAGCGGCCCCCGGCCATACACCTCACCGGCGACTTTCATGTAACGCGCCACGATCCAAGGCGATGATTTCATGCGGCGCATAAGCAGACCGGCTTTGCCCTCTGCCCAAATCACATGATAGCAATAGTCACCCTTCTCTGGGTCATACAGTGTGGCCTCAACCAGATCTATTTCCTGAGTAGGCTTTTCGTCGATCATGCGCTGCAAGCGTTCAGGTATGTCGGCGTCAGTCCAATGCTGCTTGATGGCTTCGCCTTTCAGACGCATGCGGCGATAGACGTTGTCAACCTTGCCGTGTGCGCCCTCTTCAATGCTGACCAGATACTGCGGCACAGCGGTAAAGCGAATAGGCGTCATGTCATCGCCGGACTGCACCAGCATGACGGCAGTGCCAACGGCAAGGTCAAGCAAGAACTCGCCCATAGCCAAGTCAAAATTAGACTGCCGCAACAGGCTAAACATTGTGTCGGCGTACATGTCCAGAGCCATTTGTGCTTCAAGGCGGCGATCCTCTGGGATCTCCGGCCCCGGCTCCAACCGGCACCAATGCGCGTATGGCGGGAACAAGCCAGACTGAATGCGGTTGGCAAAGCGCTGCGTCGCATTGATGGCGGTACTGTCAAACACACGCGCCATTTTGTTTTGACCCGGTGAACCGCCGCCCTCGTAATAGCCGTCATACAGATTGCGCTGCGGCAGACCAAATTCGTAGCAGTCTTCATAGATCTGACGCCAGTTGTCTTTGCGGCGCTGCGCCACGTCGTGACGCTTTAGGATGTCCTCAACACTATGCACTGGCTTTATTCCTCTTGCTTATCGCCGCCGCTTTCGACTTGGCGTCTGCTTTTGAACTCGCGCCCCAAGCGCGTAGTGATAAAAGCAGGCGCGTTGGCTTGCCCTTTTCGTCACGCTCCGGCCCCGGCATGTTACCCATACGCGCCAAGAACGATGCCCGGCGTGGGTTGTCGCCCTTCTTGACCGGCGCTTTTAAATTCATGCCTTGCTTTTTGGCAGACGCACGGCCTGCGGCATTCAAGCCGCCTGATGGGTTTTTACCCTCAGACCTCTGCCAAGCCGGTGTTTTAGCCACGCGCCGCTCTCATGTTGTCAATCAAGTTAGGATATGGGCGGCCAGCTTTTTTGGCCGCTCGCATAGCGCTGCGTTTTTTAGCCGGGCTAAGACCCTTTGGTTTAGGCAATCCCTTCGGACGTTTTTTGTCCCAGACTTCTTTAGCCATTACTTGCCGTACCCCTTACCTTTTTTCTTAGGCATAATCTTTCCTCTTCGCCATTTTGGTTTTCATGTTGGCCTCAGTTACCCGGCCACCAGTCTGCCGCGCATATTCTTTGGCCGCTTTCATGCCAGCCTTGCTATACGCAAAGTGACGCGCCTTGCCGTCTTTGGATACTACTTTTGGCATTTACGCCCCCTATCCTAGTGTTGTCTTCAATCCCTCTTCGTCAGCGCCATAGCCAAGTCTGCCGCCAGCTAGCAATTGACGCTGACCCATACGCCGGGCGCGGCGGGCGGCGGCTTCTTGTTTTTCGGCCATTGTCGCCGCGATTGGTTTTGCCTTGGCCTTAGTTTCAGCCAACTGTCTTGGTTGTTGTACCTTTTCAACAACACCAACAGATGTTGCAAGCTTCATCATTGCTTTCCCAGCAGATCCCATAACTATACTCCTAATGTAGTTTGATCATCGGCGGTGCCGCCGCGAACACTGGCTAATAATTGACGTGAGCCGCCACGCCGCCGGGCGCGTTGCCGCGCCGCCATCTGGCGTTGCTGTAAATCTTCCTGCGCCGCCAAGCGCTCCTCTTGGCGCTTTTGCGCTTCAGTCACCTTTGGCGCAACTTGCTGCGGCGTCGGCATTGATGGGGCTTTAAACAATGAGGTCATTCGTAAATCCTCGCAAACATAATATGGTCAGCGCCAGTGGGGCCGTAGTTACGCAACAGCCCCTCGCGAGTGAATTGTAACGCATATGCCCACCGCACAGCAAGTTCATTTTCCGCATTTACCGTCAACTGCAACCGCTTCAATCCCTCTGTGGTAGCAATGTGATTGAAATAACGTCTGGCGCACCGCGTGACTGATACAGCCAAGGTATCAACTTGCTTGCCTGTCAGCAGCCAGCCCTCGCCTACACCCGGCCACAAAATGTTTGTGCCAAAGCAGGCAAATATTTTACCGCGATACAGCGCCGTGCAGGCGTTGCCTTCAGCTTGAAACGATCTGAGCATGTCGTCGTAGTTGGGCAGAACATCATAATACTCGCGGTCAAATGACCGCAGATCCATCACACGCGGGTGCGCCCAGTGAAACGGCACGATCTGCACATAGCGGTTTGTCGATATCTCGTTAAAAAATTTCAAAGTCTGCATTGGCCGTTAGCTGTTTAAACTGTTTGCTGAATTGACTGTTGCGCGTGATGCTCCGCACCTCGCCAGCGCCAAGCATCAAATAGCCAAACGCATCGCCAACGTGTGAGTGTTCATTCTTATTTGGCGCATCTCTAAACCGCTCATACCCGGCACCAACCGCAACGCGCTTAAAGTGGTAGCCGCCAGCCAGCGATTTGCGGGTGCGGGTGCATTTGCTGTTGACAATCAACCCGGCCTTGCCGTCAATCATTCTATTCATCGGCATAGCACCGGCCTCGCGCCGCACCTTAAAATCGTTAGTGCTAGTAGGCCGGGCATGTAGGCCCATCGTCTTTAAATGCTCAAACGCCGTCACCTCAAATATCTCATCGCGCTTGACGCCTGCCGGGTCACCCCAGACCAACACGTCGCACTTTGGAAACATCGTCTGTATGTCGGCCAGCAAGTGATGACAAAACCGCTCAAGCCCCATATCAAACGCCACCAACTCATGCACGACATTCCAGCGACCGTTCTGCATTTTCTGCCCAAACACCGCCGCCGGGGTCAAACCAAAGTCAAGGCCGATATGCACAGGCCAGCCGGGTTCTATCTCGACATCGCCGGACATAACGCTGTCACTATACTCAGGCCAGACCGGCTTGCCGTCCTGAACGTAAACGTATTGCGCCCCGGCGTAGCACTGTATCCAGTCGAGTGTCTTA
>Ga0181575_10001560_pt1 | contig 16478 bp, 20 predicted proteins | sample 101ome_23_FD_145599 | JGI IMG/M metagenome (GOLD analysis project Ga0181575, IMG submission 145599) | Coastal salt marsh microbial communities from the Groves Creek Marsh, Skidaway Island, Georgia - 101411CT metaG (spades assembly) | ecosystem: Environmental > Aquatic > Marine > Intertidal zone... | reverse complement strand
CTATATATTGTATACGTTTTTCGTTTGTTGTCAAGTACTTTAATTCACTTTGGTAATCTGTGTATGTAACTTGATCATTTAACTGAATAACGTTTACATGACACTTAGAAAGCACACCTTTGTCTTGTAGTTCTTTTGCTGAGATTTGTCCGACTACTGGTCCTAAGCTTGCATGTAAGCTTTCAAATTCAAACGGTTCTTTTGGTACTGTTCCAGTTAGCCCCCAACGTATAGGCGCAAACCTAAGATTACGGGTAAGTAGATCTTTAAGAACGGGTGCTTTTGCTTGATGTACTTCGTCGATAATTACACAAGCAATGTCTTCTAAAAATTCATCAAGCGATAAAGTTGACTTACCTTCTTTATATTTTTTATCAAGTGTATTCAAACTCTGCCAAGTACAAATAGTGTGAGTCTTATCTAAATCTTTTCTATCGCCGAAGTATACGCCAACGTCGAGCCCGCAATTTACATAATCGTCTTCAGTCTGTACTACAAGACTTTTGTTAGGTACAATTACAATACTGCGTCCGTACTTTTCGCTCATATGCGATAGTGTAGCTGTTGTAATTGTCTTGCCTGCACCTGTAGCAATTTGCTGAAGGCTTTGGGGATGTTTTACAAAGTTATTAATAGCGTCAATTTGATAGTCACGCAGAATAATTTCTTCGCCCTCGGCTGGATGCCCTTTAGGCCAACGTACACCTTGATCGGCCCAATAGCGTTCTGTAATTGGTTCAAAGTTAAGATCAATTGCTTGACGTCGATCTTCTATTTCTGTAATAGTAACTCGATTATCTTCAAGTATCTTAGCAATGGTATCTAAATGATTTACATATCCAGTTCCGCCGATACCAAAAAATGCTACTTTACCGTCCCAGCGTCCTAGTTTATATTGCGGTCGATGTCTAGCTGTCGGATCTTCGAACTTAAGAGCATTTGCTAGTTTGCGACGAATGCCAACATCAAGTCCTTCAAGCTTAATATTAACTTCGTCTTGTATTATAAGTTTACAGGTTGGCATTTAGCCTCTCCATTGTGAAAGTGGAAATTGGTTGGTATTATAGAAAATTATCAAATCTGCATTTGTAAATCGTTTAGCAATCTGGGGAGTATTGTGATTTATTGCTAATGCTACTTCACTTGTATAATCAATCCATTGTAATTTATTAGTATTGTGATATCCAATTTTGCCCTTGAAAGTTTGATAAAAATCACCCATTGCCGAAGCTTCTTGTTTTTTTAAATCCTCGTTGTCATAAAGACCACTGATTGATATTATATCGTTTGAAACTATTGTTACATGCATTCTATTTAATTCGTGCAACGCTCTACTTATATCACTTACTGATACTTCATCTTCTGTAAAACAAACTACGTTGTCCTTGCGATTAATAATCTTTTTTAAAGGTGCTGGCAAGAACTCTAAATCATAATTGTCAAAGTGTTCTAAGCCACATTTGCCTTTTCTATCTAAGTAGATATGAATATTTTCCCACGATGGCTTTCCATACTTTTCATAGTACATGTCTTTTGCAGCATTGGGTATATTTTTAATCTCCCAATCGTATATTCCTGGTATATGTTGTTCAGGATTTTGATAGAATTCTTTTAGCTGCTGATATCGCTTCATTAACACCGGATCAATCTCAAACTCAAATTGTTCTAAGTGATTTATTATCGTATAACAACTTTTATCTGTAAATTTATATGTCTTAGTATTGTTTCTCTTATCTTGAATAAGAAAATCTTTTTTTACTGATTCTAAAAAATGTATAAATTTTTTGTTAAAAACAAATCGTACAACGATGTGATTATCTATCATACGAATCCATTTTGACCTATCTATTGATCGTATAGGATGCTTTACTTCTAAACCACTAGCCGGCAAGTCATCAAGACCTTCAAGTAAAAAATCTCTATAGTCTTCAATTTTTATCAGAACCAAATCATACTGTCGGTCAGTTAATGATAATTTCTTTTTAGTAACCTGCTTGTGCATACTTTTAAAAAGTTCAAGATCAGATTCTTTTATATCTTGTTTAAATTTTTCTTCAGTAGCAGCTTTTTCGATAATGTCTTCTAAATAATACATTATTACATTTTAGTTTTATTTAGGTAATCTGTCAAGTAGATTATCGGTATACCTTCTTGTATTTCTGTAATATCGTGTTCGACATGCGCATAGTCATTTAGCCATTGTGTTCTATCAGGCTTTAAAGGATGCTCAATTGTACTGTAATCGTGATTGCCTACATCATACGCTAAACTGCTTGGGCCTACAAATACCGGTATACCTTCCATTGCTGCTTCTATAGCAGGATTGCTTGACCAATTTACTACTGCCCATGATTGCTTACAGTTAAAATCAAAGTCATCATAGGTGCCGTTTATCTTTTGCGGATCTTGTACTTGTACATTTTTAAATTCAAATTGCAAACCTGTAAGTCTGCATCTAGGGTGAGATCTAACTGTTATCTTTCTATCAGTATGAGACCTTAGTTCTTCAATAGTGTTGTATACCCAAGTAGACATACTTGGCATGTTACGCCATTGCTCACTTTTGTCATGCTGGGTTACAAGTAAAATATCACCTTCTTGATTGTCTTTCCATTGCTTGGCTCTTAAATCTAATATGTGTTTTCTTGCTCCATCGAAGCCAGTAGGAGCAAAGTATGCATCTCGATTTACGCCGTTTACGCCGACTTTCCAATAAGTGCCACGCTTTATATTGCCTACTTCAATTACAACTACTGGTTTATTTTGTGCTCGAGCTTTATCCCAAATCTCTCGATTCTTTGCCATACGTCCGTGCCAAAGTACACTCCAGATCACATCAATGCCATCAGTACTGTTGTGCACTACGTCATGACCTAGTTTTCTAGCACCTATTTCAAATGCTTTAAACACAGGAGCACTATTCATTGCTCCATTATTTGTCCATAAATTAAATTTCATAGTTAAATACCTTATGCAATTTAAAGATATAAAAGTAGTTACCACTTTTCACAAGCCTGGCTTAGATTTGTACGGGCAAAAGTTTATCACCAGTTTTGAAGAGAATGTCGACAAGCGCATACAACTTTATGTATATGCAGAAGACTGCTCTCCGGTTGTAAAAGATCCAACACAGGTATTAGTATTTAATGCAAAAGAAGCATTACCTAAACTAAATGCGTTTAAAGAAAAATGGGGTAATGTACCTAAAGCAAATGGCATACCTCCCGAAGATATAAAAGCTAGAAGACCTAGAGATCATCATAAAGCATTTAAATGGGATGCTGTGCGGTTTGCGAATAAAGTCTACGCAGTTTTTGATGCCTGCGAAAAATCATATGATTGGTGTGTATGGATGGATGCAGACACTGTGGTTCATTCCAAATGGTCATATGAACAATTCAAAAACTTATTACCTGAGGATAAATGGTTGACATATGTAGGCAGAGGTAAAGGTTCACAAACATGGCCAGAGTGTGGATTTTACGGAATGAATCTAAATGACAAAACCTGTCAAAAGTTTTTGAAAGAGTTTGAACGTGTCTACGAAGACGCTGAGGCTGGTATTTTTAAATTAGAAGAATGGCACGACAGTTTTGTGTTTGGTGATTTATTAAACAAAATCAAAGAACGTGATCCTAATGTTTTAGACTACAGTGCTGAAATGTATTTGAAAGAAGCCAAGACGGGAGGCGGGGGACATCCTCTTATCAATACTGTGTTAGGTACTTGGATAGATCACATGAAGGGTGATAGAAAAAATACAGGTAAAAGTTTAGCAAAAGATTTAATGGTACAACGTAATGAACAATACTGGAAGTAATCTTTAACAAATATATTTTCTTAAGTGCCGCCAGGCTTCGCCGCTTCTCATTTCAGCTGGGGTCCACTGTGTATATGCAATGTCATTGCACCATTGTGTAATGTCAACATCATAGTTTATATTTTCTATTTTACTTAATTTTTTGTGAGCAATAGGCCATACCATACTTCCGTCATCCATTGCAAATACCGGAATACCTTCGCATACTGCTTCTATTGCACTAAGACTATTGTATGTTACTACACAGTAGGCTTGTTTTAAATCTTCATCTAGGCCTGTGCCTCCTTGCTGGCCGCCGAGTGTAACATTTTCGCTTACTGTTATATTATGTCCTACAACTGTCTGTGATCTTATGGCTCCTCTTGTATTCCTTGGGTGCGGTCTTATGACTATAGGCCTATCTGTGTGCTTTCTTATTTCATTTACAATTTGTTGTGTCCATTCAGTAAAACTTTTATATCCTTTTTCATATAAACTAGTAAGACTGCTATCGCCTTTTTTCTGTTCCATTATTATAATTTTGTCGCCTATACTTTTCCATGGCTTTATTTTACAACCTGTATTTTTAACAAATGCATTCCATCTATCAGGAGGAGAGTTTTTATTTAAAAAAATTCCCTCAGTCCATTTGTAGCTGTACCAGCCTAACCTATTGTACATTTTAAACCATTTCCTAAAATTTGCACTTTCGTTCACTAGGAATGGTTTCTGACTATCTAAAATAAATTTATAGGAATTACTTTTTTTTGGCGTGCTAAATTTATGTTTATACATGTTCGTTTGAATAAACACATCAGATTTTTTTGCCTCAGGTGAGTTGTAATCAACTAGATGGTGATATGTATCGCCGCACGCTTCTATACCTAAGCCTATAATTTTAGTTTTAGCTCCAGTTGCGCCTTTTATAGATGCAACTGTTATCAACAGTATGTCCTCATATGCGACCAAGCTTTTCCGTTTTCTAATTCTTCAAAATTCCAATGACACATTGAAAGCTTTTGCAGCCAAGGAAGTCTATCAAATGTATCAAATGATTCTATTTTACTTATGTCTACATTTGCAACTTCAGCAGCTTGACAATCTTGATTATCATCAGCGTAAATTGGCACACCTTCGATGGCACTAGCAACTGCTGGAGAACTATTGTAAACGATAGTACAGTGAGCATTTTTTAAGTCTTGAGTAAGAGATCTATTTTTAAAATCGGATACAGTTACGTTTTTACATTTTTTAAATCTGTATAATTTTTGATTAGGGTCTAAGTAAATATTAGCTTGTCTATCACCAGGATGTCCTCTTAGCACAATCGGACGATCTGAATATTTTCTAATTCGCGAAATCATGTTTAACGCCCAATCTTGATTGTTTTGTCCTTTCATAGACCAACCGCCGTTGCGTTGCATGCAAATAAGAATATGATTACCAGATTTTCTCCATGGTTTAATTTTTAAATTTAAATCTCGACTTATTTTATTCCATCTAGACGGATCAACTGTATTATTAAAATAATTTCCTGTAGTAGGGAATACGCCGTCTAAGCTATATCTTAAATAATGGCCCGGGTTTGTTTTATCAACATATAAGAATAAATTACTATCTACTAAAATTGTATGCTTGTTATTTTTCTTTTGTTGATCTATAACTTTCTTACGCATTTGCAAATGCGGAGAAGCAGGTGAATCTTGATGAACATAGCCTTGTACAACAGCTACATCACTCGGCATATAATCGCCTGTGTGTAGAATGCCTTGGTCGCCTGTTACATTTACACCTTTAATAAAATTTTCTAATATCTTAGGTTTTTCTAGATTTTTGTTTTTTACCGGTATCCCCTTCAGATAACTCACTACTTTCATTTTTTGTGCTTTCTATTTCATCTTGTATAACTTGTTCAACAGCTGGTTTCAAATGATCCCAAGCTTCGCCGCTTTCCATTTCTTCTTTAGACCATTGGCTATAGGCTAAAGTATTAAGCCAGTCTTGCACAATAGTTTCATTTGCAATAAAAGGATCTTCTACTTCACCTACATCATTACTGCTGATACTCCAAGCAAAGTTTCCTTGATCACACGCTATAACCGGAATGCCATTTAATACTGCATCAATACTTAATCCACTAGTAAATGCAACTACACAATGAGCATCCAGTATATGCTCTTCCCAAGGAAGTTGATCGCCTTTTACGAATGATATGTTTGTAAGGTTGCTAAGAGCATGCCATTGCATTAATTGTAGATGAGCATCTACACCTTTTTGGCTAACCCCGGGATGTAATCTTACTTCGATCGGTCTATCAGTTTCTTCGCGAAGTTTTGTAATAGTCCATATTGCCCACTCATTTATATCCATTTCACGTAAACTTGCATCACCTGGCAGTTGTAGGGCAACTACAACTTTGTCACCTCGTTTTTTCTTCCATCCGTTATATGGTAAATTAAGTTTTACAAATCTATCATTTGGATATGATTTATCCAAGCCGAATGTTGCAGCTTTATTTAAAAATCCATCAATTCCAATTCTATGATATTGACTTTCGTGAAATATTTTTCTTCCTAGCAATTGAGTTTCAATACATAAAAAGTTTTTATCATTTTCTGCAACTGCACATCGGACTGAGTGATGTAAATTTTTTCTGTTGGGCTTCCAACTTCCAAAAATTACACCCAGGTCATATTTGCCCCTACCGCGTTCGTCATAATTTAGTTCAACTCCATTGCTTAACCTTTTTGCTTTGTTAAAATTTTTCATAGTCTTAATTATTTGAGGGTTAAGATCAACAGGGGCTAGATCTTTTTTTATTCCATTATACAAATGTCTTAATACATCTCGCTCACGTTCACGAAATGTTGATTGCATAAAAACTTCTACTCTCATTAATTGTTATCTTTCATTAATTATTTTCCAAGCTGTTCCATTTTGTAATTCACTATTGTGAAATTGTCCATATGCTAAGTGACATGCCCATTTGTAAATTAAATCACTGTCTGGATAGTATGGTGTTTCTATTTTCGATAAATCCGTTGATGATAATTTACTAGCAGCATTTGGAGCTAAAGTAAATGACGGTACACCGTAAAGTATTGCCTCAGTAGCTGCAATACTTTGCAGAGTTACTAACGCAAATGTATTATCTAAATCATCGTATATAGTATTAAGTAATCTATCATTCCTTGATTGTTTTTCTCTTACAACTATAGGTCTATCTGTAAATTGTTTTATTTTATTGATTGTTTCTTTTCGCCATGTATGTATATCAAAGCCATAGTATTTTGCTGGTTTGTCGCTTGGCATTACAACTAAAATATTAGCACCGTCTTTTTTCCACTTTGGTATTTTATACTTTAACTTTTCCCAACGGTCGCTAGGTCTTTCTATTATTTCTGAATGTTGTAAATCATTTTTTACAATTCTATGATATACTTTATAACCCATAGGATTAATCGAAGATTTATAATTGCCAATATAAGCAGTATCAACATAGTAAAAATCTCTTTTGTCTTCTAAACACTGATGCATGAGTTTGTGTTTTAGAATGCCTCTTAATACTATAGGCTTTGGAAAAGTTTTGTCGTAATCAAAATCTTGATCAGATGTAGGTTGCTGATTACAACCTTCTGCAATCATGTTGATATATTCGTCTTTTCCATTTTTACTTAAGAAGATCATACATTAACAATTACAGCTAGATTCTTTTTCCAAGTATAATTTACTAGTCCTGTTGCACCTATTTCGTCACAAAATTTTCGTACAGGCTTTAGGTCGTAGTCGTCAAATATAATCACTTTGCTATCTTTTAATTTTTCATAATCATGTTTTACAGTTTCGTAACTATGACCGCCGTCTATATAAACAAAATCAAAAGTTCTTGGTTCTAACGTGTCTTGTGTAAAGCCTTCATATAAGTCATAGGTAAACTTTGGATTTGTTTTTTTAAGTTTTTCTAAATTCCTAACTACTCTTGCACGGTCGCCAGCGTGCTTACCGTTTTTCTCTTGCTTGTTTGTTTCTTCAGTAGCTAAAGAAAATAAATCATAACCTGCAAAATATAAATCTTTATTGTACTGCAAGGCACGAGTAGATAGTCTCTGACTAGAATGACCTCGATGACAACCTATTTCACAAATAGTTTTTGGTTTTATAAAGTCAATTGCTGCATACAAAAAAGGATAGCGCCATCCTTTACCTACAAGTTCTTCGGTTGGCCAATTAATCATTTTGAATACCTTTCTATATCTGCTTTCATCATCATATTTATTAACTCTTCAAATGTAGTCTTAGGTTTCCAGCCTAACACACTGTTTGCCTTAGTTGGATTTCCTTTTAGGTGTGGAACTTCTGCTGGTCGCATAAAGTCTGGATTTTGAACCACATAGTTACTCCAATTGCTAATACCTATGTATCTGAATGCAGCATCTAACAGTTCTTTAATACTCCAAGTTTCTCCAGTGGCAATAACAAAATCATCAGGCGTGTCTTGTTGCAGCATCATCCACATGGCTTCGACATAGTCACCTGCGTATCCCCAGTCTCTACGAGCATCTAAGTTACCTAGCTCGATTGTCTGTGCTAAGCCTTGTTGTATTTTTGCAACACCATCTGTTATTTTCCTAGTTACAAATTCTTTACCTCGTATTGGCGATTCGTGATTAAACAGTATGCCCGAGCAAGCAAATAGATCATAACTTTCTCTATAATTAACAGTTGTGTAATAAGCAAATGCTTTAGCTGAGCCATACGGCGACCTTGGTCTAAATGCTGTTTTCTCATTTTGTGTAAAATCATCTTCCCAATTGTTACCGTACATTTCTGATGTACTAGCTTGATAAAATTTAGCATCAGGTGCATAGTTTCGTATAGCTTCTAGTACATACAACGGTCCTATAGCATCTACATTTGCAGTATGAATAGGCTCTTGCCAGCTAAGTCCTACAAAGCTCATTGCTGCAAGATTATATACTTCATGCGGTCTAGATGTCTTTATTGCATGATTAATACTAGTCTGGTCGGTTATATCTCCAAAAATAATTTGTATTTTATCTGTTATGCCAAAAAAATCTAAATTATCATATGATTGATTCACTCGTCTTGACGAAAAACCAAATACTTCATAATTTTTATCTAGTAATAGTTTTGCTAGATATGCACCGTCTTGTCCGGTGATACCTGTTACTAATGCTCTTTTTTTCATTTTAATCCTTGTATATTTCGCCAATTAAATTTTTCCAATACTGACGTAATTGCCAATCTTTTGTTATTTCAATTTCGCCTAATAAAACTTTTTGTACTTTGTCTTCTTTATAATCATTTTGTAAAACACCATATGTTTTTAAGTTTTCTTCATTACAATCTTTTGTTCTATAAAAAAATGCATTTACGCCACTTGTATCTACAGTAAAAAATTCATATCCAAAAGACTTGAGATATTTGTTATATTTGTTTAGACTACATCCATGAAAATAAGATTTATTATATAATCTTTTTGCATCGTCTTTATAAGGAAAACTTGCTACTGATTCACCAAAACCACGGTTTATCTCAACACATATTGTTTTTGGTCTAAACCCACCTTCAAATAATTTTTCCATAATATCAAAGTCGTAACTATCTATGTCCAAACTAAAAAAATCACATGCCTTATTTTCGTCAGTTATTAAGTCTAAACAATTGTTTACATCTATTTTACTAGAAATATATTCAAGCGGATAATCATCTAACCCTCCTACTGTAGGCGATATATCTACTCCTATCCCTTTGTAATTTTGATTAATTAGTAGATTCTTAGCCATGTTAGTAACTTTGCCATTACCAAATCCTATTTCAAGAAAAGTATAATCCTTCTTTAAGATGTTGTTTATCAATAAATTGATTATACCATCCTCGCCATGTTGACTGTAAAATTGTTCTTCGTAATTTAATTTAAATTTTTTCATTGTAAACTTATTGATAATTTTTTCTATATTTGCCTATTGGTAAGGATTTATCTTTTTTGTTTTTATTAATTAATCTATCGATAACTTTCATACTTTCTTCATTCATTATCATATCAAGATAAGTTTGTAATTCAGCATCATTTTTTCTTTTGCCTTTAAAATGTCTAAAATGTTTGCCAAATTCTGTAAACCTTAGCGGACTTTGAGACTTTCTATTGAAGTTTACATCGTTTATTGTATGCCCAGCAGCTTTAGCTAATTGAACACATTCAGTAAATGCCCAGGTATCATGCGGTTTATCAAATCGCGTTGTATCTATTATTTCTCTTGATTCGTAAATATACTCATAATGATCTATAAAATCTTTAGCGCCTTCGTGTGTTCTATCAAATAAAAATATGCAAGTTTCTGCATTTTCTTTCATGTTACCTTTGCTCATAGTTACCCCCATATAAGCAGTTAATGAGTCATTAGGTAATAAACTTAATAACCAGTTTTTATCTATGCTTTTAAAGGTAAGGGAATCAGCATCAAGATAAATTATCACATCTTCTTTGATATTTCTAACAGCATGTATAAATGCATAAGTTTTAAATAAGAATCCTCTAGTAAAATGTTTACCACGCCAGTCTAAGGTTGCTTGTAAATTAGGATTGCATTTTTCGTATATATCGTATTCGATTATATTAGGAGCTTTTGCTTCTTCAGGTAAAGTGAAATCTTCTAAATATACATACAAATTAATATCAATAGGCCAAAACTTTTTATATGTTTTAATCATAGCGTGGGCCATTTTGTCATAATAGTCTTCACTAAAAGTTGTTATGCATGCAAATGTTTTCATATTTTATTCCAAAATTATTTGTAAAAAAACATTCCTGTTTTTTTAAAAAACTTTTTTCTCATTTGAGATATGTTGTGCAAGTGTTCTGTGTATGTTTTGTCATATTGAAATCCATACTGCTTAAAAGCATCAATCCAGTAATCTAAATCTTTGCAATTTACATGATGATGACCTTTTTTACCCGGTGGTGCTGCTGTGCAGCACACAAACGTAGCTAAAGAAAATACATTCATATAATTGTCCATATATTCTTCGTAAACATGCTCTAAGAATTCTACACTCCATGCAAGATCAAATACTTGAGAGATTGCTGGTTTGCCTAAAGTGAAATCATGCAAAGTAGTATTACTAGAATTATCAATTATACTAGGATCACCGTCGATGCCGTGCCATATAACTTGTTTTTGGCTAGCCAGTTCTTTCATCCCGCCAGGCCCGCACCCTATATCTATCATTGTTTTAATTTGATATTTTTCAACAATATCTTCAAACACAGGTTCGTCGACATTTGTTATGTTACCATGACCTCCTAAATGACTTTTCATACTTTACCTTTTTTAAATTTATAATGTAGATGTTTACTTTTTACACTAGCTAAACTTTGAATATCAACAAAATTATGCTTATGTAATAATTCTTCTAAAAACTCATGATCATAACCACTTTTGTGTACGTCCCATACATCATCAAATTCACCTCGTTGCCATCCCCAGAAGCCTGCTTTACTGTGCTCACGGTCCCTATCTGTTTCTCTTCTTTGCCATTGTTCTATGTGGAATGTCATATTAGGTAACATCATTTCACACTCGCCATTTGGTTTTAATATTGTATACCATTTTTGCAAAACAACTTCGCCTTGAGCAAATGTAAGATGTTCAAAAAAATGTCTAGAAAAAATATTATCAACAGTATTAGCATCCACATGTTTATCAATGTCCCATGCTGCGCACACAAAATCTACTCCTAGTACATTTCTTATATCACAAGTTTTATAACCTTCTTTGGTAGGAGTTTCGCCTGCTCCGAATTCTATCTTCATTCTACTATCCTTACATTCATTGCACGTACATATTGTTCTTCTAATTGCCAGTTGTGTGGTTGATAATCTGTTTCTTCGTAGTACCAAGTGCTAGTACGTTTCCAATCAAATCCATAAATAGTTATCTTCGTTGGTTTGCAATGTTTTATGTAATGAAGTGCCATTAACCCACTACTAGGTTTACTATGAACTAAATCGTTTCGTAGATTATTTAAGATTTCCATACTCAAATAATAATGAATTCTGTTGTCGATTATTTTTCTACCTTTGTGACTCATGTAGAAATTTTTTATCTTATATTTTTTAAATAAATCATCTACTGTTTTACTTTGTCCTATTGCCCAAACATCAGTACGTATTCCTTGTGCTAATGGATTTTGTATAATTACTCCTCTGTTAATTCTGCAAACTATCTCATGGCTATCTATACTATTTCCAAGTGTGCTTTTCATTAATGCAGCCGAACTGCCTACAAGTGCAACATCTTTATTTTCAAACCATTCTTGCATAATTAAACTCTAGTGGTTTTTGCTGTTTCATAAATGCAAATAATTTTTTGTATTCGTTTGTGTAATTTTTTACATTGCTTATAGCATCTATAATTTCTTTATTACTACAACCAAAAGGCAGCACAGGAATATTTACCATTGCTGTAGCAAACAATCCTTGATTCTTATGTGTGTTACCTTCTATCACAATAAAAGGCGTTTCTGCCACACAAGCTGCATACATTTCGTGATGTCTGCCTGTAATTAATAAATTACTGTTTTTTATTTGTGAAACAAGCTCACTCCACGGTTGAGTAAAGATGTCAACATAGCCGTCTTCGCCTACTCCCTTTATTTTTGGTTTTTTAGGTTTTGTATTTGGCATATTCATTTTGTTGCCTGCTACAATGTTATATTTAGGTTTATCTGTATTTTCTACTGGTAAAAAATAACTTACATCTAAATGTATGTCATACTTAATACCAATTTGATTGTATATTTCATATTGAGACTTTATTTCGCGAACACTTACATAATTTATGTTAAGAAGATGCTTGGTAAGTTCTACGCTATTAGCTTGCCAGACTGTGTTAACTAACATACTGTACTTTGCATTGCACAACAAATCTATAATTTTATAGGCTCTGTCTGCATCATGATGCATAGTACCTTCACCGTTTGCTATAACAACATCATATGCCGAAACATCAACATCTAAGTCATCTGCAATATGTAAATGAGGTATTTTTAACCTATAAAAATCAATTACAGCTTTACATCCACTGTGATAACGCTCTGTATTGTTAATCAACAATACCTTAGGCATTCATCATTTCCTGTAGCTCGTTTTTCCATAATTGGTGAAATTCACAATTTCGATAATTTTCAAACCACGGGCCGCCTTCGGTGTAATGTATAAGATTAGGTATTTCTATATCGTCGTATACTCCAACAAGATAATTCCATGTATGATCTAGTTTGCCTATGTCGTTATCATCTAACCAACTAAATCTATGTAAATACGCACCATTTATTTCAGGATCATTAACTAAGTCCATAGTAAGTTTTTTGTTAGCAGGATGTGAACAATTAAACAGCATAACACTTGACCAATTTTTACGAGGATAGATTGTTTGTTTTTGTCCGTCCATCTTAACTCCTGCCTTAGGAGTATAATCGTGTTGGACACACATGACTGCATATTTGTCGTCAGCTTGATCAAACAATTCTTTAATATCTGTAGTAAGAATCATATCACAATCCATAAACAAAGCCCAACCGTTAAAATTAGTTAGTTCTGGAATTAAAAATCTAGTAAATGTAAATTCTGTACTTGCAAGTTTATCAACAGGACGACTGTAGTAACCTGCATCTCGTAGTTCTTGTTGTACAAGCGTGCGTACATCTGCTGCTGGCTGCTTGGATAAAATACTATGCTTACAAACTTGGTAAGCAATATCTTCTCTTGGATCATATCCTACAAATATTTTCATGCTATATTTTTTCCTTAAGATGATTTTTGAAGTAAGCGTAATCATCTGTATAAAAATTTTTAATTTTATCGATTATTTTTTTATCTTTAGAATAATCAATATTATATGTTTTTCTATTTTTACTGTGTGCAGGTTTTATTGAAACTTCCGCTATAGATTCTATATATTTTCGTACACCGTCTTTAATATCATATGTATGAAAAATAGCATCATAAGTATCTATATCATCTTCTAATAAATATTCTACTTGTTTACGACAATGTTGTGCTACATCAGGGAATTGTTCTAAATACTCTTCTAGATTTAAAACAAAATCTTCCCAACTTTTAATTGTATCACGACTTTTATTCCTATTATGATAAACGACACGATCGATGTATGCACTATGCAATCTTTCGACAGGATCTCTTATAATAGCAATTTTTTTATGTATTTTTTCTGTAGGCACATAAAGAAAGTCCTTTAATATAATTTTTCTTTCTTTGCCTAATTGTTTATAATGTTGATTTAAACCAAAACACTGGCTTAGATAATTTTTTATACTAGTATTGCCTGCTTTTTGAGCAACATGAACTTGAAGATTTTTTCCATTTTTAAAAAATGCAATCATAATGTAGCATCCTCCATACCAGCTACTCTAAGTTTTACAATATTAGTTATCTGCCATTGTTTTTGATCTAAAGCTTTTAAAACACCTAGATAATTGTTTCTAATAAGTGCAAATTCGTTTACTAGTTTTTCATAATCAACTACATCAGCTTCACCGTCGACGTATTTTTCTACATCGCGACTGCTTAGTGCCCGTTGATAATTTTCTAGGTATTTTTTAAAAAATGAGCTACGCAATCTACGTAGCTCAATATTTAGATAGTTTAATATAGCTTCAATTTCTTGTAGTTGATTAAATCGATATTCAACTATACCTGGCATCGACGCTGCTGCACGTTCTACATTACCTTGTAGCTTTACTTCTTTTTTTGCAACAGCTAATTCATTATTGAAATAACCTACCGCATCTGGTATTTTAGTAATATCACGAGAAATTTCGCTATACCATCCCATTAATCATCCCACTCGTTATTTTCAACATCGCTGTTATTATCTTCGTCTAGATAATATTCAATAGCTTCGTCTAAAGTGTTATCTTGGCCTAAACAATCTCGTAAAGTAAAATCACTTACACCATAATCAACTAATGTATCAACAAATCGTTCAGCAACATCTTCTACGCTTTTTTTATCAATATATTCTTTAAACACAGACCAAATATCAATAATTTGATTTTCATCCATAATATACTCCCTATTATTCTTCGACTAGATTGTCGTCGATATTTATATTATTATCGTCGTTGTCGGCTGGAGCTTCTTGGCGTCTTTGCCATTCCTCCATTACAATGTCTAATAGGTTATTAGTCCAGTTTTTTCTAAACTCTTTTATTTCAGTTCCGTCCTGCATATCAAACTTTAACATATTCCCAGTTTTAACTAAGAGCCCTTGAGCTTCAAAAAAGTCAACTAGTCCACTGTATGGATCCATGCCAGTGCTGTATGGGATCTTAACTTCTACACTTTCAAATGGTTTAGAATAACGAGTTTTCATTACTTTACACTTGGCTCTAATGCCAGTCACTGCACTAGTAGTATCTTCAGTGGTATCGTCGTCTTTGGCTTTGAGCTTTAGTTTTTTAATTGCTACAACGATCGAACTTGCGTAGATAAAGCCTTGACCACCTGAAATTTTATCATCAGGATCAAACATATCTTGTGATGCATAGGTATGGTTAGTACATACTAGGCCTACATTTGTGCTACCTAACATGTTTACACAGTTTCGTACAAGAGCAGTTAATTGCTTAGGCTTACGGCCCATGTCGCCTTTCATGTCGCCTTTTTCAAACTGATCAACATCAGTTGGTGTAAGTAACATTCCTAAAGAGTCAACTACAAACAGCACTTTAGGACGGTCTTCTTCAGGTGTTGATTTATAATCTTTCATAAACGTGCTCATAGTTTTAGCAACGTCATCGATCATACTCATATTTAATTTAAGCAGTTTAGATTCTGAGGTGTCTACATCAAGTGCTTGTAGCCACGTTTCGTCTAGTGCATTTTCTGAATCAATAAGCACTACAAACATGCCCATATCTTGTGCTGCTTTTACAATGTTACCTGAGCAAATATAACTTTTACCTGCTCCTGATTCTCCGGCAAAAACTGTAACTTTGCCTAATGGTACGCCTTTTTGAAAATCACCACTTATTAAATAATTAAGCACATAATTGCCTGTTGAAATCCAATCAGTTGGATCGTGAAACCCTGCACTCATTCCTGTAATAGATTTAGTTAGACTATTCCTAAACTTAGTGGGATCAAAAGATTTAATTGTCATTAATATTTCCTGTTAAAAATAAAAAGTAGAGCTACTAATACATAGCTCTACTTTAGTCAAACATTAACCGTTTTGACGTGCACGGATCATAGCAAGGATATCACTTGACGCCGGTGCTGATTCTGCTGCTGCTGGCGCAGGAGTAGGGTCCGTATCAAATGGTGGATCTTCAGCTACTGTCTCTTTAACGGGCTCAGTACTATGTAGCGGTGGTGCAACCTCAGTAGGAATCTGAGCAGGTGCAGACGCTGGTGTTTTATTTGGATCACCTGTGTTCATACCCGGAGCTTTGAAATAAGCACCCCATGCATCTGGATCATATGCTTCACCGTCAACTGAAGCTTCAAACATTTCGGTCATTACCTTAATGCTAGTTTCGTCTGGCTTTGATGGTAAGAAATCATTTAGGTTAAACAAGCCAAATTGATTTACAGCCTGCATTTCTGCATCACTAAGCGGACGTTCTCTACGAG
>Ga0181575_10001541_pt1 | contig 16593 bp, 11 predicted proteins | sample 101ome_23_FD_145599 | JGI IMG/M metagenome (GOLD analysis project Ga0181575, IMG submission 145599) | Coastal salt marsh microbial communities from the Groves Creek Marsh, Skidaway Island, Georgia - 101411CT metaG (spades assembly) | ecosystem: Environmental > Aquatic > Marine > Intertidal zone... | reverse complement strand
CGGCAGGTATTCCGTCTTTTCACACTCGCTGAGTGCCTCCCATTGAAAAGCATGGATGTTTCGGTAGTGGATAAGGTACTGCATGAATTCCGGTTCGCCGTGTTCCATGCAGTTATTGATCCGGACTTTGGTGTAGAACCGGTAACCTTCATCAGCCACATTCAATGCAGCCTCGTACCACCACTCAGGCAGTACAGAACCCGTCAGGTGATGATGAAGATCACCGCCCTTCGGCATCTCATATAAAAGTTGATGGAGTTCGCTGTCCGTGGCCGTATCCTTGAACGTCTCGAACCAGTCTGCCGTCACGACACTTGAGAAGAAGGAGAGGCTGAGAGCAGCGAACCATTGAATTTTCACGAGAGGGGTCTTCCTTGCCAAAGGCGAGTAGCTAGCTTGCGGCATTGTACAATCCAACCACCTTCATGCGAAACGACCCGGCGTAACGCAAGGCATGCATCATCTATCACCGCTTTCTCCCGGCTCATCGCACATATTCACTCAGCGCTGCCCGCACCGTTGCCTGTTCAATATCCCAGGGGACTGTTTGGGGACCGTTGGCCATTGAGGAAGATCCGCTGACTAAACGTTCAAGGCTCAAAGTCTGCAGCGCAAGGCCCAGATCCATGATTTCAATCGGGTTGCCATCACCACCGGCGAGATTAATCAGATTGCCACGCGCCAGCAGGAAGAATCTCTTACCACCATCGAGCGTCAATTGCTCAATATTGGGCCGAATGGTTTCACGGCTGGCAACCGCCGCGTCCAGGGCATCAAGGTCCATTTCAAAGTAATTCTGACCGGCGTTGCAAAGCACAACACCATCTTTCATACACCCAAAGTGTTCGCGCTTTATCGCATGGGCTCGCCCAGTCACCGTGATCACGATATCCGCAGTGGGCAACAGGGACTCTAAGTTACCCGTTGGAAAACCCTCAAGGTGAGCTTCCATTTGGGCTAGTGGTGAGATGTCGACAACCTTAACGTGCGCGCCTAATCCACGCAGTCGCTGCGCAACACCCTGGCCGCAGAACCCGTAGCCCACGACAACCACATCCTTGCCGGCAAGCAGTATGTTGGTCGTGCGCATGATTCCGTCGACAACAGAGGCCCCCACGCCGTAACGATTCTCGATGATACGCTTCGCCATGGTGTCATTGATGATAACCGTTGGAAAATCAAACGCAGGCAGCTCCTCTCGCAGACGATTAGCGCCAGTGGTTGTCTCCTCCGTCGCTCCCAAAATTGACCGGCGCAACGTTGCATGCGGCTCCGTCGTCAGCAACTGATGCAGATCGCCACCATTGTCAGCGATAACAGTAGGCTGCATCTCCAGTACCCGGCCCGCATTGTTCATATGTTCCGCAAACGACTCACTACGCCAGGCAAAGACCGAAACGTTTCTGTCACGCACCAGATAAGCCGCCGTGTCATCCTGGGTTGAGCCGGGGCTGCCCGTAATTGCCACCTCAGCCCCACCCGCCATCAAAGTTTCTATCCAGACTGCAGATTTAGCTTCGACATGCAGGCAGATACCTACCTTGTGGCCCTTGAAGGGTTTCTCCTGGGTCAGACGCTGCTTGATCGTGGCAAGAATCGGCATGTTCTGCCTGGCCCAGACGACACGCCGAGCACCTTCGTCCGCCAGAGCAATGTCTTCAATCTCATGTGGCTGCATAGGTTACCTTGCCCGCAAAGAGCTGCTGGTGATTATTCTTGCCTTCAGATTTGGGTGTTTTCGCAGGATACAGCCTTTCATTCTACATTTTCGATGACTGCTGCACCTACTAGTACTGGCAGACGTTGTCCTGTTAAATATTTCCCATCATGGCTCGGCAAAAGGCGAGCGGGAGGCATGTCAATGTACCGATCCAGGCTGACAGCTCTCATCTTCGGCCTGTCGCTCATCGTGACAATCAACATCAGTGCCTTCGAAGCAGGAAAGCTGACTAATGTCATCATCTTCTTGACTGATGACCAGGGCTATTCAGATGTCGGAGCCTATGGCAGCGAAGCTATAGAAACACCTAATATCGATCAGTTGGCTCAGGACGGCATTAGATTTACCAGCTTCTATGCCCAGCCACTTTGTGGCCCTTCAAGAGCAGCCCTGCTGACTGGCCGCTACCCAGTCAAAATCAGCGAACCGGGCGGAACAAAAAACCCCAACACGACGCTTGCGGCAAGCGAGGTAACGATCGCAGAGATCCTGCAACAGGCCGGATATGCCACCGCACTCATCGGCAAGTGGCATCTCGCCGGTGATGGTGCACCCTGGGACTATGCCCCGCCTCCGTTACCACCTGGCAGACCTGGGGGAAAGGGACCCTTCTATCCAGAGCTGATGCCAAATGCCCAGGGCTTCGATTATTTTTTCGGTACGCCGATGCACAACGGGTACACACAGAAAGTCGACCCCCAGCGATTTATTGTTGATCTGATGCGCAATGGCGTCGTCGTCGAGAGCCAGGCAGACGTCAACCTTCTGACATCGCGGTACACGGAGGAAGCCCTCGAGTTTATCCGTGCGAGCGCTGCCAGACCATTCTTCTTGCTGCTCTCACACAACATGCCGCACGTGTCTCTGGGCGTCAGCCAACGCTTCGCGGGGAAGTCCGGCCGAGGCCTGTATAGTGACGTCATCATGGAACTTGACTGGAGTCTTGGTGAAATAACGAATGAGCTGCGGGCACTAAATCTTGAGGAGAATACGCTTGTTGTTTTCCTCTCAGACAATGGACCGCCGCTCGGGCAGTTGTCTGACCGAAATGGCGCCAGCTCACTGCCGCTGCGCGGCGGAAAGTACTCAACCTGGGAGGGTGGTGTCAGGGTGCCGGCTATCCTGCGCTGGAAAAGTACTATTCCATCACAACAAGTAGATCAAGGCATCGCCAGCATCATAGACCTGTTACCCACCGTCGCCGCCGCAACAGAGGTCTCGATTTCAAGCGACCTCGACCTTGACGGCTACAATCTGATGCCGCGCGCGTTGGGTAACGCAACTGAGACGAATCGCACGCATTTCTATCACTCGCTGACGAACCTGCAAGCCGTTCGTAAAGGCCCATGGAAACTGGTTTTACCCCGAGATAGAGACGCGTCGGAACTGTTGTGGCTCGGCCGTTACACTGATGATGTCGCTGAATACCAGTTATACAATCTGGAGGATGATCTCGGTGAAACCCGAAACGTTGTGGCGAATTTCCCGGAAATTTTTATCGATCTGCTGAAAGAAGCTCAACAGGGCATAAAGAATCGAACTGAGACTGCGAGTCTGCAAAACAAGTAAGCCCATTTAGCGGAATTAGCAAAGAAGGCTTCTGCTATCGCCCCTTCGCAGGCATGAGACGAATAACTCATCATCATAGTATTTGGGGCGAAAATTTATGAGCCGGCGGCTAACAGCCTGAGATTAATCCAAATGCGGCGGGGAATCGTAGCTTGCGGTGACAAAATTAAAAACAAGAGTCATTCATGAAAAACTTAATACTCATCCCGTTATTGATAGTTGGGACATTCCCTTTGGCGTTGATGGCAGACCAACCACTGGTATTTCTGGCCGTTCCATATCAGTCGAAGGCGGGAACCGTGCCAGCTTGCACGGCACTGAATGTCAAAGAATCAAGTCGAAAAGCCGAATTGAGAGATACCAACAAGAGTTGGCCGAAAGCCAAAATCGACAAGAAAACCTGGGACTCTATGGAAAAGTATGCCGACATCACGGATTGCTTGAATGAGGTCACAGCCTACGAAGGTCGCTTCGATGATTCCCACGTCAACAATCTAATGCTGGGGAATCTAACGCCAGGAATGCCTTCAGAATTCGCTTTCATGCTGCTTGGACCAGCCGCCAATCAGTCCATGAGCAGCTATATGGATCCCATGACAGGAAAAAACAGAACTTTCACCTACTATATTTGGAACAACAAAAAACGGATGGGAATGCTCGGCGCAGCGCTGACAGTAGCAGGAGCGGCGACTGGATTGGGCGGTGCCGCAGGTTCCATTGCTGCTGTTCAGGCAGGTGCGGTCGCAACATCCGTCGCTTCGACAGCCTACAGCTTGGAGAGTCTCAAATCCTACAGGATCTTTACGATCGGGGCGGATGAAACAGGCACGATTCAAACTTTCAGTTCAAACTGATATTGATACCGCAAACGAGTTCACTGGTTGCAAATACTGAGTGTTCCCAAGCTGTTTCATTAACGCACAGGTGCATCAAGTGATCGAATCGTCGACCGCACGTGCCTGATGAAATGATACCTGTCTTCCGCCAGCAGGAATCCTTCGCCAATGGATTTTTCAATTAAGGGTGTGAGCGCATCAATGTATGCTTGTTCACTCTCATAACGCAGCTGGAAGGATTCACTGCTCATGGGGATGAATCCGCCATAGAGAAAGCAGAACCCCGGACCCGTATTGCTGCCGAGATACTGCCCCATGGGCATTGTCAGCTGCGGTAACCTGATGCCCGCGACAGCATTGCCGTTTTCATCAAGATTGACGTCAAACTCAGTGCCGCTGGCCACAGATAAAAGCCTGCTGGCGGGTGGAGGAACGCCTTCGACCCATCGTTTTAGAATTTCGAGCGCGGCCACCTGTACAAAACCGATTGGCAGCGGATTGACGGGCAGATCACAGCCCGCTCCAAAGCTCGGTAGATTAAGATCCCGAGCGAGAGCTTTCGCGCCACTGATACTGGTATTTACGTCAACGTGTGCACCACCCGCCATTTCGTAGGTGCGAACGAGTGGGTAGGCCTCCTCTGTCTGCCGCGTGAGCAGTGCGCCGAATCTGCGCTGTTCAATTTCAGTCTGTGTTTGAAAACGTACGACCGGAGCGCCAACACGAATCAGGTTGTTGGAATCACCGAAGGAATACTCTTCCTTGCCGTCCAGGCGGTTCAGCTTTTTCACATTGCCGCTACCAGCTGCCAGGTAGTAACCATCAAAGCTGGCAGCCTGGTGGAAGTGGTTTGCATAGGTGATCTGGTAATCCACCGATTGTGAATAACCGACGAGGATGAGCCTGGTTACTGCAAGATCAGCCAGTGGATTGGCTTGGGTATCTGATCTCAGCAGATTAGCGATCTGAGCTATCATGTCCCATGTCTGACCGAAGTAAGGCATTGCCAGATCAGCGTAACGACTGCGATTGCCTAGCTGTGCCAGCGGCGGTGTCTCCCATTGATCACGCAGGAAATCGACAGCAACGGGCTTGTTGGTAATGCCGACATAAGCCCCACCATTTCGCGTGATGTAGCGACTAGCTGACTGAAATACCGGATCACCATCCCAACCTGCCGTCGCATTAAGGATTTCCACATAGACGTTACCGTTAAATGCCCCGGATTCGAGTGGTCGACGCACCAGGATCCTCGTGGCGTAAGGCACATCAGGAATAACGACTTTGAGGGCATTCCTCGCCTGTAGTTCATAAACGTTGGCTTTGCCCGAAACCCGGTACTCTTTTTCGACATAGTTAAGCTTTGAGAGATCGTCGTGCCAGGCAATAAACGGCGTTGAAGGTCTTGATTCATCACCGAGGAAAGTGGGTAGTAGCTTTGTCTGCGGCAGGGCCACTGCGAGACAGGCGAGTGCTGGCAGCCCAAAGCTAAGGATTGAGATTAAACAAATAAAGTGCGCTAGGAATTTACTGACATTAAATTCCATTAGCTGACATGACTGGGGGTGAGATGAGATGAGATAAGATGAGATTGTCATCATCTTAGTCAGGAAACTGACTCATCTGCTCTTCGAAGCAGCTTGGACATAAACCGTGACTGAGTTCCACATTACCCGTCCGCTTCACGTAATTTTGAGGACTGACCCATTCCTCCTGTTCCTCCTCGTCATCAATGCGTATTTTCTCGCAGCGGGAACAGATACTGACGAATTCTCTTAATAACGTAATTTCTTCAAAGGCCTGGGTCAGCTTCGCGTTCGTTTGCGCCAGCGACGTATGTTCCTGGTTAAACCTATCGATCAGATTCTGGAGAGCATCTCTGACGGAGCCCACTTCATCGACCGACGCCCGATAAACAGGCTCGATGATTTCTTCTGAACGACCTGGGCTCCATTCGTTGAACTGCAAAAAAATCGTCTTAATCTCTTCGGTGATGCGATAAGCCCAAAACAAATACAAAAAAATGATTGCAGACATGAATAGAAACGATGCAAGCAAACTCCACGAAGCGCCGCCCAGCTCCACGGTGTACTCGCTCCGGAGCGGTTGTTGAAGAACGAAGAAGACATCCTGGCCTTGTACGCTGACAGATGACTGGTTCAGCCATGCCTGGTGATAAATCCAATCAGTGTTTATCCACGGTTCCGTCGCACCTTCATTAGAAGCGACAATGACCGGCACACCCGGACTGATATTCTCGCGCGGCGCTTGCAGGATTTCGATGCGCAATGTCTCGGCATCACTGACGCCACGATGCTCGAGTCGTGACTTCAGTTCATGCTCGAAAAACTCTTGCAGATGGCGCTCGGATTCGAATGTTTCGTCATTGAGCTCAGCCATTGTCTCCAGCATTGCCACACGACCTGTCATCAAGGCTTTCTGCTGCTCAAGCTCGGTTCGCATACCGACGGAAAGCGTTGTAAAAAAGTCAATACTCACTAGCAGGACCAGCAGGACCATGGGCACCTGAAAGGCTCGCAGAATGGCGGCAACAGGCATGGGTTGAATGCCGGCAGGTTTCTTTAGACCAAGCAGAGATACTGGCCCAAGAGCCATGCCCTGAACCAGCATCACGGGTATCAGATGCGACATCAATTGGGTAGAAATCACCATCGTCACCGCCAGACTGTCGCTCCCCAGCAAATCCCTGTAATAGTAGAGACTTGCGGGAACGACAATGATCCACGAGGCAAGTGCACTGTCGATGTAGCGCGGCTGTAACGAAAGGCGTACGAACACGCTTGCGGTTGCAATGATAAAAATCGAAATGGCTGCGTCAAATAAGGCAAACGTCTCAGGTTTGAAAGCGAGCAATGAGACGGCCGCGATGACCGTGCTCAAGATTGCGGCCGAGCCGCCAGACAACAGCAGAGCCAGCAGCGGGAGAAGCAGCCAGATTTGCAAGCCAATACCAAAGCCGGGCTCGGGGCGAATGTACTCAATTCCAAAGCCAAGCATCCCGAACAGGCAGGTTGTTAAGGCGGCCTTGATGACAGGGTGTAACGACAAGTGAAAAGACTGCTGAAAACTACGCCCGAACTGTAACTGATTTTTCTGGGAAACGCTCGGGCTGCTTTACTGCATCCGAGGCTGCCGCTCGCCTGAGCCATGGTTAACCATAATCGGGTGAGCGACTTAAACGCCGGGAAATGCCTTGATGAAATGCCTTGATAGAGATCGTTGATGCCAGGCTTCCCACTGCAGAAACTTACAGTGAAAGCCAGAGCTTGGTACTATTTGACAGCCACTGCATAAAATCAGGAGGAAACATGTCTCGAATATTTGTCGCACATAGCGTGCAGGACTATGATCAATGGAAGGTCGCATACGACGCCGATACTGAAAGAAGAAAGGGGCTGGGGCTGACAGAGGTCGCTCACTACCACAGCGCGTCTGACCCGAATCATTTCTTGATTGTTTGGGACTCGGCGTTGTCACCTGCCGACACGAGAGCAGTCGTTTCTGGCATGTTTTCGGATCCCGAACTCATCGAATTGATGCAGGCAGGCGGTGTTATTGTCGAGGAGATCAAATACTGGTTCGCTGACGACTAGATCATTGGCGACGCCGTATGCCCTAAAGCAGCATCAGCTCATATGCTGACCAATCAAAACAATGAAGATGTTTCTTGCATCGACTTCCGGGGGCGTTAGTCAGAAAATTGTCCGAGGAACAGCATTCTAAAGTCAGAAGCGAGAGAGATCTGTCGATCCTGACGGAGTTCTCTTTCTCTTTGTTGCAGCAGGAAAGCCTGGAAGATCTTCTCTGGAGTATGGCCACTCGAATCGGACAGCTACTTGAGTTCGATGACTGTGTCATTTATCTGCTGGAGAACGAAACTCTAACTCAAGTAGCCGCCTACGGACTGAAAAACCCCGTCGGTAGAGAGATATTTGAGCCTATTTGTATACCACTAGGGCAAGGTATTACAGGCCGCGTGGCAAAAACCGGGCGCTCCGAGATGGTTGATGACGTCCGAGGCGATTCGCACTACATCAACGACCAGTTCCCAGGCGTTTCGGAGCTGACCGTACCCATTTTTTTCGAAGGCAGAGTCATCGGTGTCATTGATTCTGAATCTGATAGAGTCGGGGCTTATACGAAATCTGACATGGAAACTCTTGAGTGGCTTGCTGCTGCTGCAGCGCCCAGGATCAGACATGCAAGAGAAGAAAAAGCGCGACGCGCTGCTCAGTCAGAGCTCGCTGAGGCGAACAAGAAATTAAAATCCTTCTCGCAGACACTTAATGCTCAAGTTCAGGAAAGAACCAGAGAGCTCCAGGTGGCAAAAAATAAGGCTGTCGACGCCCTTGCAGTTAAATCGCAGTTTGTTGCTCAGATGAACCATGAACTCAGAACACCGCTGAATGGTCTGCTTGGCCTGGTCAACTCCGCCATCGAAGTGTCGTCTGAAGAAAGTGTTTTGAGTCTCCTGGTGAAAGCGAAGGAGTCCGGGCTTCTGTTAACAGACCTGATTAACTCAGTTCTGGACTTCAGCAAACTTGAAGCGGGTCAGATGCAGATCAACAAAACCCCCACTGACATTACTGACTTTATTCAGAACACCGCCCGGCACTTTGAACACTCAGCTGAAGCAAAAGGTATCGATTTGATAGTCGATATCGATGTTGACTCCCGATCGACATTTATGGTCGATCGAAACAGACTCACCCAGGTCGTCACTAACCTGGTCGGCAATGCCATCAAGTTTACTGACTCCGGTCATGTCAAGATCGGGGTGACAAGGGAAAACGAATCTCTGCTTCTCTATGTGGAAGACTCCGGCATCGGCATAGCGCAGGAAAACCTGGCTCTCGTCTTCGAACCCTTTACTCAAACCGAAGAGGTCACCACGGGTTTCTATGGTGGCACCGGGCTTGGCTTGACAATCTGTAAACAGATCGCAGACCTGCTGGGCGGGCAGTTGCGGGTAGAAAGTCGGCAAAACGAGGGGACTACTTTCAGCTTTGTTTTCCCCTCAGTGCAGCTAACGAGTGAGAGCAAACCAGAGAAACCGCAAATAAATTACACCGCACTCAGAGAGAAGAAGATTCTCGTTGTTGAGGATAATCCCATTAATCTGCAGGTGGCTGAGCTCTTCCTACAGAGAGCAAACATGCAAGTAGCCTCGGCATCCAATGGTCGGCAAGGACTGCAAGCTGCCGAGTCAGGTGACTTCGATGTGATTTTAATGGACCTTCAAATGCCAGTCATGGACGGCGAGGAAGCCGCTCGACTGATACGCCTGAGCGGCAACGAGGTACCGATTCTGGCCTGCACCGCGAACACTGACGAGCGCACTAAAGAAAGCTGTCTTGCGGCTGGTATGAACGGTTTCGTCACCAAACCAGTAAATTTCGAATCACTGCTCCAGGCAATCCTGGCGGTGATTGCGGAGTAATAAACAGCTTCACCACCACGGGTTTGGGCTATGACGCCGGGGCAATGATAAGCGCCGTTGGCGCGGTTAGGGAGAATTTGTTGAATGACGGCGAATCCTGCGATCGAGAGCAACCAGAGTCAGGTCGAACCACCTACTTTTCGAGCGTCTTCTCACAACTGTCACAGATCCCGTGGGTGAACCCCGTTTCGTTTTGGCTACTGACAAAATATTCCAGACTTTGCCAGGACTGGTCCTCTGTTTGAATCTTTTTACACCAGGCGCACATTGGGAGTACCCGTTCAAGATTACTCAGTTGCTGCGCAAAGGCTTCAGCGAGCTCAGAGGATTCCTGGGCTTTTCTCGTGGCTTGCAACTCACTTGTTATCGATCGCCTTCGTGTCTCGAAAGCAGCATAAGACAGTATCAGTGACAAAAGGATCATGTAGCCGTAGTGAACCCAGTTGAAAGCCTGATCAATCGATAAGGCAATAACTAACCAGGCGACCAGAACGACTATCACAGTGAGCAACCACCAGGCCAGAGAGAGCAGGAAAGTCCCGGTCGCTATTATAATAAATGCGACATTGGTTGATTGGTGATCCTGCTCGCTGAGATACAGATGCGTCAGACTGTTGAAAGCGACCAAAAAAAATACACCAACGCTGACCGGGTACACGAGATTGAGTGTAATCAAGCCCTTCCTATGGCATAGCGTTAGTAAGATCAAAGCCAGCACTGTAAAGCTGGCAAGCGGCAGCATGATCGCACTTTCTTCGGGTTCTAACGTCAGGTAGTGGCCAGCTGAAAGTGCGGTATACATCACGATGAGAGGATAGAAAATGTAGGGCAGCGTTTTATGAACGATTTTTGTTTTTTCTTTTTCACCAAGCTCATTGGTGCGCCAACTTGCCATGAAAGAACCTATTGCTTACGGAAGTAAAGTGTCTCTATCGCCTCGGCAAGCTCTGACTGCGAATAAGGTTTGCTCAAAACTGAAAACCCTGATTCGCTTTCCGCTTGAGATAGAAGTTCTTCGTAGCCAGTGGTCAGTTGAACTTTCACTTTCGGGTGTTGCGCCCTGAGCCACGAAGCCAACTCCAGACCATTACGTCCACCGGGCATGATGACATCACTGAAAACAACCTTGATATCAGCTCGAGCCTCCAGGGTTTCCATAGCGGATTCGGCAGAGTCAGCGACGAGCACCGTGTACCCTTCATGTTCCAAACATCGCTTTGCGAAACGCTTCACACGTTCGTCGTCTTCCACCACAAGGATCGCGCCCAGATCTTTTTTGGGCTTTTCGACACTTTGAGCGACGGTTTCGGCGGCCGGAGCTGGCTCTGCAGCAAGTTGGGGAAGGTAAATCACCACCTCAGTCCCGACGCCTTCTTCACTCGAGATATCTAACCAGCCTTCCGCTTGGTCTACCATACCGCGCACCATGCTGAGCCCCAGTCCGGTTCCCTGGTCATCGGGCTTGGTGGTAAAGAAGGGTTCGGTTACCAGCGCAAGATCTTCTGACTTAATTCCGCAACCATTGTCAGCCACCGAGATGAAGACATACGACCTTAAATTTCCATCAACGCCTCGGGCTTTTTTAACAACCCCGGTTGATACGCTTATCTCACCACCCGCCTCCGACGCATCGCGAGCGTTAATGCAAAGGTTGATTATTGCGCTTTCCAGCCGCCCTGGCGCTGCATTCGTGGTCAATGTCTCGCTGCTGCACTTCAATGATAGAGACACGCCGTGTTGCATCGTTCGCTCCAGCAAACGAAAGACCCGAGTAACTAACTCGTTAACGTCTATTTCGCTGGGTGTCATCTTTTGCTTCTTTGCGAAAGAGAGAAGTTGTTTGTTCAGATTAACGCCATCCTGAGTCGCCGATAGCGTATCTTCTATCATTTCTTTTAGATCCTGATCATCCTGGTTGACCTCTTCCGCCAGGATTCTTACGTTACCTTGTATTACCGAGAGGAGATTATTGAAATCGTGCGCAATACCTCCGGTGAGGCTACCGATTAACTCCAGTTTGTTAGCTTGTTCGGCAACTCGAGTTTTTTCGTGCGTTTCCGTGAGATCTTGACCCACACAGATGACACCGTTGACCTGATCGTCAGCGTCTCTGCGAGCAGTTGCACTGAGAAACAACTCGACTCGGTCACCTTCCGGTGTCAGGAGATTTACCTCAAAACTCTTGAGATCTTCACCTCTATGTGCAGATTCGAACACGGCGTTGACTAAATTTATGCTTTCCTCGGCGATAAATCTGTCGTCGAGTCTTTGGCCTAACACATCTTCTTTTTTGTATCCCGTCAGCGTTTCTGCAGCCTGATTCCACTCATTGATGTTAACAGCTAAGTCGACACCTATTATCGGAGCATTAGCATCCTCTATGATCTTGCGCAGTTCGGCCGCTGATTGCTCTGCCTTCCTTAAAGCTGAACCTTCTTTAACGCCCACAATATAACCGGCACATGCGAGAACGATGGGCGCCAGTTCAATGATCAGGAGAAAGTAATTTTCTCTGTGAAATCGCCATAGAGACTCCGCAGTAAAACTGAGGTCGCCGGCTGCGTATGCCAGTGATAGCGCCATCACTGGGAACAGCAGGCCAAACAACAAACCCCAGAGGGTGTAGAGGCGCTTGTTCTTCATTGTTTACGCACTTAGCGTCACAGGGAACGTTATTATAGAACTTGCTGACGAGAAAGGGGCAGCTTTTTCAAACAAACTGCAACGGTGAGATTACAATGCCGTTACGCTGGAAAAAAATCAGAGCCAACCATAACAGCTGTCTGCACTCGCAAATCTTTTATCAAAACAAGGACCTGACCATGGCCATAGACTTTTCTACCGATCCCGAATTCCAGGCCCAGATTGACTGGGTTACACAATTTGTGACAGATGAGATCGAGCCCCTTGACCACCTCATGCTGAGTGGCCGTGATGCCGATGGCAATCGCCTGAGCCGGGACCAGTGGGGCGCGATCCGTGGATTCATCGCGGAATGCCAGCAGCGAGTAAAAGACCAGGGGCTCTGGGGGTTTCACCTTGGCCCGGAACTCGGCGGTCCCGGCCTCGGTCAGGTCAAGCTGTGTCTTTTGAATGAGATACTGGGCCGGACGCGAATGGGCCCCACGATCTTTGGCTGCGCAGCACCCGATACCGGCAACATGGAACTGCTGGCGCACAATGGCACCGAGGCGCAGAAGCAGAAATACCTCGAACCCTCACTTGCGGGTAAGAAACGCTCAGCCTATGCCATGACAGAACCACATGCCGGCGAACCAGGCGAATTTACCTGCAATGCCGTCCGCGATGGCGACGACTGGGTTCTCAATGGTGAGAAATGGTTTATCTCCAACGCCGTCGCGGCTGACTTCTTGATCGTCATGGCGATTACGAATCCCGAAGCACCAATGCTCGAGCGTGCTTCGATGTTCATTGTTGAAACAAACACACCCGGGTTCGAGATCGTCCGCAATGTCCATACCTACGGCACGCCGATTCATGAAAACTTCAATACCGGGCCCGGCCGCGGCGGTCACGCGTACCTGCGTTTCACAGATGTCAGGCTCCCCGCTGATGCCCTGCTCGGCAAGGAGGGAGCAGGTTTCGTCGGTTCCCAAACCCGGCTCTCAGGCGGCCGCATCCACCACGCCATGAGGACCGTCGGCGTCTGCAAGGCCGCACTCGACATGGCCTGTGAGCGGGCGGTGAGCCGTCGCTCCAAGGGTGAGCGCCTCGCTGACAAGCAAATGGTGCAGGCTGACCTGTCTGAGTCGTATATCCAGCTGCAGCAGTTCCGCCTGCACGTGCTCTATACCGCGTGGCTGATTGACGTCACAGGCAGCTACACGCGTGAGATCCGTAAGGAGATCGCTGCGATCAAGGTGAGTGCTGCCAAGGTGACGCATGACGTCGTTTACCGTGCCATTCACCTGCACGGCTCTCTCGGCATGTCGAACGAGACACCGCTCGGCAGCATGTGGATGTCAGCCCCGTTTATGGGCGTGATGGACGGCTCTTCAGAATCTCACAAGGAGAACCTGGCCAAGCTCATGCTGCGTGACTATGAACCGAACGAGGATCTGTTCCCTTCATACCACCTGCCTAAACTGCAACAGGCTGCGCGCGAGAAGTTTGCACCACTGCTGGCAGCGGCAGGCTGAGTCAAACTACAACCGCTCGACGGTGACAGCAATGCCGTTCAGTGCAGAAGTACCGCTTGGCCGATCGACCTCGGCCGCAGCGGCCAGCCGATTGTAGTTAGGCCCGAGTCGGCGCACGCCCTGGGCAACATCATCTTGCTCGCTGAAGCCATGCGGCAGGCAGACACAGCCCTTCATTAAGTCGTCCGTTAGTGTGACTTCCGCCTCAATAGATCCTGCAGCAGAGACCAGGCGGATCCGACCACATTCAGCAACGCCATGTTCCGCCGCGTCCTCGGGATGCATTTGCAGCTGACAATACTGCTTCCCTTTGGTCAGCGACGGCAGATTGCCGAGCCAGGAATTGTTGGTTGCTGCCTGACGCCGGCCGACCAGTCGCAGGCCAGGGTTATCTCGCGTTGCCACAAGGCTTGTGAGTGCATCAATGATCACCGCAGGCGCCAGTTCGATGCAGCCATCTGCATGCGTCACAACCTCTGCCAATCGCCCACCACGCAGTTCGCCGAGGTCAATGCCATCGGGCGTTTCAATCATCTGTTGTAGTGTCAGGCCATCGGTGCCATCAAATTGATCACCCCAGCGCCCTGCTCGAATGCCAAGATCCAGCAACCGCTCGACGCCTGATTCAGGCCCGATACTACCGACAATTTCCTGGATATCGCGACCATGCAGCGGGCTCGATACGTCGGCAACGTAGCCGGTGGCCGCGTTGGCAACGATATTGTCCTCAAAATCTCGCCGCTCTTTGTCTGAAGGGACGCGACCACTCGCGGCAAGACACGACAAGGTCATCGCCATGTCCCATTCACGCATGGCCTCAGCCTCAAATATCGGTGGCGAATAACGCGCACTGTTACGCCACCCCATGGAACCCAGAAAACTGTCGTAATGGCCATCTTCAAACGGGGAAGAACCCGGCAGCACAACATCAGCCAGGCGCGTGGTTTCATTGTGATAAATGTCACAGCACACCAGTAGTTCAAGCGAGCCCAGGGCTTCTGCCAGGCGATCGCTGTCGGGGTTGGAGACGACCGGATTACCTGCAAAACAGAACAATGCCCTGATCTGCCCTTCTCCCGGCGTTTCGATTTCTTCTGCCAGCGCGGCACAGGGCATCTGGCCCAGCACTTCAGGATAACCACTTACCCGGGACTGCCACCGATTGTAGGAAACTGATTCGCTTCCTGAGCGGGCTGACGTGAACGGTTGCTCCGGAAACATCGCACCGCCCGGTCGGTCGAGCGCGCCCAGCAACATATTCAGCACCTCTACCAGGAAACTGGTGAGCGTGCCGTGCTGCTGCAGTGTCGTGCCAACCCGGCCATAGACTACGGGCGACTCCGCGTTGAGCATCTGCCTCGTTAACGCTCTCAGCGCGTCTTCACTCACACCACAGCGCTCACTCGCCAGCGCGAGCGAGACAGGTGACAGCGCCTTTTTCAGTTCCTGCCAGTGCCTGACACCGACCGAAACATCGGGTTCGCGACCCGCTTGAACGATCCCGTTAATCAATGCGGCAAGCAGAAACGCGTCGGTGCCGGGTCGGATAAAGTGATGCGTGTCAGCCAGGCGGGCGGTTTCCGTTCGCCGCGGATCGATCGTCACCAGGCGACCGCCGCGACTTTGCAAGTCCCGCAGTTTTTGTCGAAAGCCCGGGACCATCCAGAGAGATCCGTTCGAGACGATCGGGTTGGCACCCAACATCAATAGAAAATCGGTGCGGGCAATGTCCGGAACCGGCAAGGCCATACCGCTGCCGAACATCAATGCCGAGGCTAGCTGTTTCGGCAGTTGATCGACGCTGCCGGCAGTGTAGATGTTGGTTGAACCCAGCATGCCAGCAAACACCCCTGCCCCCATGGAAAGCCCGATGTTATGTGCGGTCGGGTTGCCAAAATAAACTGCCACCGCATTCCGGTCAGAGCGGTCAAGGAACAATCCCAGTTTTTCGGCAATAAACTCGAATGCCTCATCCCAGCCAACGGGCTGCAACTCTCCGTCACGGCGCAACAGGGGTTGCCTGAGCCGGTCAGGGTCGGCATCGAGATCCTTCAAAGCGATACCCTTGGCACAGACATGGCCTTGGGAAAAAACATCGTCGGGGTTCGCCTCGATCGAAACCACCTTACGCCCATCCGCATCAATGATGAGCCCACATCCCGCTTCACAGACGGAGCAGATCCTTTTTGTACTCATTGACCCTCGCCTTGCTTGTCTTCCAGTCAGTGTCCTTGGCTTCAGTCGAAGCCACAACATGCTCTTTAAGAACATGGCATGCCAGCCTTGAATCCTGTCACAATAGGCACTGAAAATCAGTGCGCGATGCGGTAAAACGTAGGTCCAGGGGCGAAACATGAAACCCATCAATGAAAGCTATCTTTGCGGCACGGCGAAAGAACCGCTGCTCTATGAAACGATTGGCGGTTGTCTTGATCGCATCGCCGCAGAACATCCCGATGCCGACGCGCTTATCGTCAGGCACCAGGGTGTGCGCTGGAACTATGCCGAGTACAAGGAGAAGGTCGAGGCGCTTGCTGCCGGTCTGCTCAGTCTCGGTATTGAGCCTGGTGACCGGGTTGGCATCTGGGCACCGAACCGTTACGAGTGGTGTCTGACGCAGTTTGCGACGGCAAAAATCGGCGCCATCATGGTCTGCGTCAATCCTGCCTACCGGCTGCATGAGCTCAACTACGCCCTCAACAAGGTGGAATGCAAGGCGATCATCACGGCCGATCAGTTTAAGACCAGCGATTATCTCGGCATGCTGAACAGTCTTGCGCCTGAACTGGCCGAGGCAGAACCCGGCCAGCTCAGGGCCGAGACACTACCACACCTGACCACGGTCAT
>Ga0181575_10001535_pt1 | contig 16617 bp, 17 predicted proteins | sample 101ome_23_FD_145599 | JGI IMG/M metagenome (GOLD analysis project Ga0181575, IMG submission 145599) | Coastal salt marsh microbial communities from the Groves Creek Marsh, Skidaway Island, Georgia - 101411CT metaG (spades assembly) | ecosystem: Environmental > Aquatic > Marine > Intertidal zone... | reverse complement strand
ACGGGGTCTTTTAAGTTCCGAGGTGCGATGAATGCCGCGCTGCTTGCGAAAGAGGCAGGTGAGGTGGGTACCCTTTGCACTCATTCATCAGGCAACCATGGTGCAGCGCTAGCAGAGGCCGGCCGCACTCTTGGATTTGATGTCAAAGTGGTGATGCCAAAGGGCGCGAACGCGATAAAAGTGAATGCCGTAAGACGCGCTGGTGGGGAGGTTATATGGTGTGCAGCCAGTAATCAGGCAAGAGAGGAGAAAGTCGCCCAGATCCAACGTCAGTATGCCGCAGTGTTGGTTCCGCCCTTTGATGATGAAAGGGTCATCGCTGGCCAGGGCACGGCCACGCTCGAACTGCTCGATACTGTCGAGCAACTAGATGCGGTCTTGGTGCCCGTAGGCGGTGGAGGGCTGCTTGGCGGCGCATTGCTCGCCTCGGAGGGCGTTAAGGTCATTGGTGTTGAGCCAGATTTGGCTAATGACACGTGGCGCTCTTTTAAGAGCGGGGAACGGCGTGGCATCGACTATTCCTTGACTATCTGCGATGGCCTGCGTGCATCCGTTGGTGTGCGCAATTTCGAATTGATTAGGCGCCAAGCCAGCGACATTTTGACCGTCAGTGAGGAAGCGATCGTGCGGGCCACCGCTCAGTTTTGGAGAGACGCTAAGAGCTTCGTTGAGCCCAGTGCAGCGATTGTGCTCGCTGCGGTCCTTGAGAATCCAGAGATGTTTCGCAATCAACGAATTGGCGCGATCTTATCGGGGGGGAATGTTGATCTGAGCGCACTACAAAAGCCGCCCTACGATCGGTGGATGGCCAATGAAATGGCTGCAAACACTCAATAAGGTTCGTTGTTCTCGGTAGCCCCCGAAGTTTCCGTCGTCGGCGTACCGGATAGTCAGTCCGAATCAGTCACGTCAGTTGGCCAATCACTCCAAAGTGTGGGAGACCCCGGCCCAAAAGAGCCATCAGCCGAAAAGAGCCTTCAGCCGAAAAGAGCCTTCAGCACCAAAGAGCCTCCAGCTAGAAATCTTTAAATTCAAAACAGTACGTTTCTGCGGGAGGGGCGAAACTTTCCTCTCAACTGATAACCCTCAAGTAGGCCGCTCTGCGCAACAAAGCGTACTCAATGCACGCGTGGACGAAAAACTCGGCAAGAGGCGTGTCGCCGTCTTCATTTGAGCGCATAGTGTTTTCGACAGGAGAGATGTCATGAGCGATTGGTCTGCTGTTCACACCGGGCTTGCAAAGTGCCGGTGCCCCTATTGCGATGAGCCCATTCAACTAGTGATCGATCCGATGCAGATTGACTCGCAATATGTAGAGGACTGCGAGGTCTGTTGTCGTCCGATGTTGGTCACTCCTCTAGGTAGCAACGAGGCGCTTTGCGAAACGGAGAATTGATAGCATCGGGCTATGGATAGGTCGCCCTTATGAGATGAGAGGACATCGGTGCTGCCAATTTGAAGACGAGGTATTTCAATTGATCCCGCTTAGTTTCTCGGATGGCAGGTGCTGAAGCACCTTCGTGGTGTGATGATCGCACGACTGATGACGCTCTATTCGGTGAGCTAGCGCTGTAAACGCGTCAATCAGCGTCATTCATCCATTGATTGAGTCGAATTCAATCCCTGGGTCATGTTAATGCTTCTCCCGTCGCGCTAAACTATATGAGCGCATGACTGGCGATGAAAGGTGGAAGACCACCGGGAAGTGCGCAGGGTTTGAGTGCATCCAAGGATGGTGTGAGTCAGCCCAAAGCCGCTCGCCTGGGCACTTTGAACATCCATAGAACTTGGAGACCCGCCCATGGCCCAATCCGTAGATGCGAGTGCACAACTCGCTAACCTAGAACTCCTCTCAAAGAACGACCCTGCCGTTTACGCTGCTTTGCTAGGCGAAGAGGCGCGTGAGCGCAGTGGTATCGAGCTGATTCCCTCAGAGAACTATGCCTTTCCGGAGGTGCTTGCAGTACTAGGTAGCGTTTTTACCAACAAGTATTCAGAAGGGTATCCGGGTCGCCGGTATTACGGCGGTCAGACCTATACTGATGAGATTGAGAATTTAGCTCGTGATCGTGCAAAGGAAGTGTTCCGGTGCGAGCATGCGAACGTCCAGCCCTTGTCGGGCTCGGGTATGAACCAAGCCGTGTATTTAGGTTTGCTCGAGCCAGGCGACACCATCATGGCCATGGATTTGTCCCATGGGGGGCACCTTACCCACGGTGCGCCCGTGTCCCATATGGGGCGGTTGTTTAACTTCGTCCGATACGTGACAGATCCTACCGATGGATCGATCGATTTTGATCAAGTGCGCAAAGACGCCATCGCAAATAAGCCCAAGATGATGCTCTGTGGATACACGTCTTACCCGAGAGATATTGATTACGCGGCGTTTAAAGCGATTGCTGACGAAGTAGGCGCGATCTCCATGACAGATGCGTCGCATTTTGGTGGGTTGGTTGCTGGAGATGCAATGAACAATCCCTTCGATTTTGGTTTTGACATTGTGACTACAACAACCCATAAGTCGCTCCGAGGTCCGAGGGGCGGGATGGTGCTCTGCCGGAAGAAGTTCGCCAAAGCAATTGATAAGTCGGTCTTCCCCGGGCTCCAAGGGGGACCACACATGAATGCGGTTGGTGCGATTGCCGTGACTTTAGAAAAAGCCAAAACGGCGGAGTTCAAACAATACGCCCAAGGTGTGCTTGATAATGCCCAAGTCATCGCTAATCGCCTAATCGAGGGAGGAGCGGAACTCGTTACAGGCGGGACTAGCAATCACATGATCGTGATGAACACCATGACCTCGTTTGGCATCGATGGTCGGGTGGCCGAGGAAACGCTTGATGAAGCAGACATCACAACCAACAAGCAGATAATCCCTGATGACCCAAATCCCCCCCTCAGACCGAGTGGTATACGCCTTGGTACGCCTGCAGCGACGGCGCGAGGCATGGGGGAGAGCGAGATGAATCAGCTTGCCGATTGGATGATTCGGGCGCTAAAAGCTGCGGAGGATGGTGAGGCGTTGGCGGAAATTAAAGGTGAGGTCCATGCGCTATGCGAGCAATTCCCGGTGCCAGGAATTTGATTCGCTAAGACCATATGCCCCGGCGCAAGTCAGCTAAGGTGTTCAATGACAATTGATAGGTGCGCAGGGTCCCCCTTGCTCCTTCGCACAGAGATCACCTGAATGGGTCATCTGACGGTGCTATCAGTCCAGTGAAGCGAGGAATGACCTAAGCGCCTCGCCCGCTACCGAAAATGCCTCGTGACTGACCGTGATTGTCTTGGGTTGTCGGAATCCGTGATCCGCTCCAGGGATGATCGACAGTTGTTTGGAGGGCGTGGACAGCTGTGAGAACAGTTCGGCTAAATTATCCTCATAAGCCAAAGGGTCGCGCTCGCCCGAAATGAAACATACAGGGAGCGTGAGTTTTGAGGCATGCTTCCACCGGCTCAGTGAAGGCTTGTTGGCAGGATGGACGGGCACTGAAAAACAGATGGTGGAACCTATCCTCGCCCGCAATGGGTGGGCTTGATCCAGCAAATGAGCAGCGAGGTGGGTAGCGACTCGAGCGCCATAACTGTGTCCACCAAGGTGTATTCGGTGCTCTGGAAATACTTTAGAAGCCGCTTCGAACGCTTGTTCGTACTCGTTAATCGTGACGGTCAAGTCCCTAGGAGGAAAAGCTTTACCTTCTGTTCTGTAATCGAACTGGAACCGCCAGGTACAGAATCCCACCCGATTAAACGTTTGCGCGATGCCTTCCATGTGAGGATGGTCCTGATCCATGCTAGACCCTGGAGCCAAGAGAACAAGTTCTTCTGATTCATCAACAATGGTTATGAGAGGGTTTGTCATCCATTTGCCCGTAAGATTGGCCCGTCGAGGTTGCTCACCGTAGCTTTCAGTGACGTGAGGGGCCAAAATTTCACAGGGCCTCAGTCACTCAAGCGCTTAGTTCACATTAACATTCCCCGGAAATTTATTGTGATTTGCATCATCGACACACAGGTTGTTAACTCCGTATGACGGCACTGGCCGCGCTTGAAGCAATGCGACCCACCGCCATGCTTGGGCAACCAGTAAAACGATTGCCTAGGAAAAGCTCGCGAGGATAGATCAATGATTCGATTCGATGAATGGCTCCCGGTATCTGCGGAGCACCTCTGGTCAATTCTGGGAACGGTTGACCGGGTGGATTGGGTGCCAGGTGTCACTGCCTGTGAGCTCGATGGTTCGGTGAGACGGTTACATCTGCCTGGCGCTGGAGCTATTGCAGAAGAGATTAAAGTGAGAGATGAAGCGCAATTTCGTCTGGTCTATCAGTGTATTGAATCCCCCCAACCCATGGATTTTCATGAGGCTCGAATCCAAATCATCCCGGAGTCCGATGATCGTTGCAGACTGATATGGGAAGCTGACATTCGCCCAGAGCAGTTTAAGCCCTTTCTGAAAGGAAGTATGGAGGGAGCGCTTGCTCAGCTGAGGGAAGTTGCCGTATCGAGTGCTGGCCGAGCGTAAGCACCTTTATAGAGACGCTTATTCTTGAGCTTCGGCCGCAGCCTGGCTTAATTCGCTTCTGAGTCATCGGATCTTGGAAGGAGCTCGTCAAGTAGCGTTTGCCAAAGTACCTGATTCTCGAATCCCGATTGCCATTGATTAAAAGTGGGAGCGATGGTGCCCGGTGCCGCCACGGGCTGAACGCGCTCTTGGTCAAGGTCGACCAAAAATGTCTGAGCAAGTTTCGGTCCAAGCAGAAACATAGACATTAGCGCTTGGTCATCACGGTCTAGTTGACAAGAACCAGAGAGGGATTGCCTTCGAAGGCGCGCGACTGCCTCGCTTGTTTGCTCGACGAGATAAAAGACTCGTCTCGATAATTGAGGTCCTCCCCATGCTTGAGCCCAGATCAGGCCTTTTGCTGGGCAAGCCCGGCAAGACAGTGCCGAGACAACGGGCCCCTGCCAAAAGGTAATATCCCAGCGGGCGGTCTCACGACGGTTGCTGAACCAATCCCAATCGTGCGCGTGATCGCAGGGTGTCTCTTCAGTGAGTAACGCCGAGTGACTCACACTTTCTTGGCCAGCTCGGTAAATGCAAGGGCAATTTCATTGGCCCGCACAGTCAGAGGATGGTCTGATGCAAGATTTGGCTCCGAGAAAACCGAGAAGGCCTGCGGGACGATGAAGAACTCAGGGAAAACGATAGCGCCTATCCCGCGAAGGTAGTTGGCGAGCTCTGCCGCCGCCCTGATGCCTCCCAGACCGCCTGGCGAGCTGCTGCAGATAAGCACCGGCTTCACCCTGAATGCGGAGAGATCTGGCGCCCCCTGATCACTTCTGGTCAACCACGTTAGTGTGTTGAGTAAGAGCGGCGTGATAAGGCCGTTGAATTCGGGGCAACCAATGATGAGTCCGTCAGCTTTCTGAACCGAGCATCTAAAATCGCGAAGGCTAGACGGATAACCAGTCGATTGCTCTGTGACCTGGCTGTATAGGGGAAGGTTGAGCGTTTCCAATCGCTGCGATTCAACCTCGTGCCCCAGTCCGGATACGGCGGTTGAGACCATTGACGCAGCTAGCCAATTGACCGATTCCTCTCGATCACTGCCTGCGAAGGTAAGAAAGGCCATGCGCTGAGCTCCTTATTTGACGGCGCTATCAATCTCGGTGATTGGCTTGAATAATACCGAAAGGTCAGTTTAATCTGCGACGGCGAAAATATGAATGAGGTCAATATGACGGATGACGCAACAGCAAGCGGTCCTCTTCCTGCAGTGCCCTATATTAAGGGGGCTGGCACAGATGATCCGTACCTCGAGGGAATGGCGTGCGGTCAGTGTGGCGCGGTTTTTTTGGGCGAAAGAGACACCTGTTCAAGTTGTGGGGGTAGAGATACGCTTGAAAAGAAGCGGTTAGGAAATACGGGGAAACTGTACTCTTACAGCATTGTATTCCGCAGCTTTCCCGGTATCGACGTACCGTATATTTCGGCCATCGTTGATCTTGATGGCGGGGGTACAGTTAAGGGTAATTTGATTGGTATTGACCCGGACCCTGCCAACTTGGCGTTTGACATGCCTGTCGATGTGATCTTCGACGACGCGCTCGGACGCAAGGATAAAGAAGGCAATAGTTACATTAGTTATTTTTTTAAACCAGCGGCGTAGAACGCGAAGTCGCCACAAAGCATAGGAGCTGCAAATGAGTGATGTGTATGTAGTGGGTGTAGATATGATCAAGTTCGGCCGTTTCCCAGACAAGACGGTCCCACAGCTTGGCGCGCAAGCGGCGTTGATGGCGCTGGATGACGCAGGCCTGCAAATTCAGGACATGCAGGCGTTATATTGCGGAAACCTCGGGCAGGCTTCTGGCATGGTTGGCCAGCGGGTGCTGCAAGAAATCGGTCAGACAGGGATGGCCGTTGTAAATTGCGCGAATGCTTGTGCGACGGGTGCGACGGCTTTCCGTGAGGCATGGATGTCGATTAAGGCTGGTGTGTTCGATTGTGTATTGGCAGTTGGTGTAGAACAGATGGGTAAGGGGCTGCTCGGCGGGGCCGGCGGTGCCACAGGGATTCCAAAAGAGGGATTACTTGGATCAGGGACGATGCCAGCGGTATTTGCTGAAGCGGGTATGGAACATGCGCGTAACCATGGAACCACTTTCGAGCAATTTGCAAAGGTCAGCGTAAAGAATCATCACCACTCAACCATGAATCCGAAAGCGATGTATCAGATCGAAACGCCGCTAGAGACTGTGATGAACGCGGAGATGATCTCTTATCCTAATACTAAGCTCATGTGTTCAGTGAACGTCGACGGTTCGGCTGCGGCAGTCTTGGTCTCTGAGAAGAAAGCCAAAGAGCTGGGATTGCAGCGAGCCGTGAAGGTTCGCGCGTCGGTCTTAACCAGTGACCCTTACAGCGATCGTGATCTCGTCATGCCAGACGTTAATTCGGTGACTCGAATGGCGGCTAAGCAAGCGTATGAGATGGCTGGAATTAGCCCTGATGACCTGGATTTGGTTGAGCTACACGATTGTTTCGCCACGGCCGAGATCCTTCATTATGAAAACCTCGGACTATGCGGTGATGGGGAGGCCGGTCGAATGATTGACGAGGGCCAGACCTCACTCGGCGGAAAGATTCCTGTGAACGTCTCGGGCGGTCTACTCTCGAAGGGGCATCCACTGGGTGCAACAGGGATCGCGAACATTTACGAACTCTGCACTCACCTTCGAGGCGAAGCGGGAGCTCGGCAAGTGGAAAACGCAAGATTTGGGATGGCGCATGTCATCGGTCTGGGTTCTGCTTGCGGGATTCATATCCTGGAAAAAGTCGCTTAACCACGGCATCAATTACCGGCGACAGGGCCAGTTATCACTGGCCCTTTTCATTTGGAGCGCTACATGCGGATCGGTGTCGTCAGCGATACTCACAATAATCTCGCTAATTGCAGGAAGATCGTTGCACTATTCAACGAAGCTGAAGTTGACCTTGTTATTCATACCGGGGACGTGACGCAGGCTAAGACGATCGACGTCTTCGGCGAATTGTCTATGCCAATGATAGGTGTCTTTGGCAATAATGATGTTGAGCGTGAGTCCTTGGAGCCAGCGATTGCTAGAGCGGGGTTTGAGTTTTTCAACCCGCCTTATGAGTGTGAGCTGGCAGAAAAGTCCATCTGCATTGTCCACGATCCGCTCGAATTTCCGGAATGCTACCAATCTCGCTTTGACGTTAGTTTACATGGGCATACGCATCGGTTCTTGTACGAGAAATCTGAGTCGCATCTTGCTTTCAACCCGGGTGAATGCGCGGGCATGATGAAAGGACTCAATGCGATAGGTGTCGTAGACCTCGTTCAAATGAATGCGGAGGTCATCAAATTTTGAGCGTAGATCACGTCCTACACTACGGACTGTTAAAGGAGCTCGGCCGATACGAACCGGAGGGGAAGCCTCCTGTCGATCAATGGCAGCCCAGTCGAGTGACAGACATTGATATGAATATCGATAGTGAGGGGCAGTGGTTTTTTGAGGGCTCGCCGATCATGAGGCCTCGACTGATCCGGCTGTTTGCGAGTGTTTTAAGACGAGACAATGATGAGTACTTTTTGGTTACACCGGTAGAAGCTTGCCGAATCCACGTTGCAGATGTGCCTTTTACAGTAGTTTTGGCAGATGTCGGATCTGATGGTGCTGGCGATGACTCCCAGTCCGTGATTGTGACAACGAATGTTGGCGATACGTTCACGATTGACCAGCAGCATCCGCTGCGAGTTGGGCAAACAGGTCCCTCAAAAGGATTGCTTTATGCCCACGTGCGTTCTGGCCTCGACGCGAAGTTCAACAGAAGCAGTTACTATGAGGTAATGAACCGAGTCGAGCTCGATAAAGAAACAGGACGATACGTGATTCGAAGTGTCGGTAAAGCCTTCGAGGTGGAGGCTAGCGACGTGTCGAGTGCCGTCAGCGACGCTTAGGATACGAATAAGGCGCAGCGAGTGCCGCGCCTTATTAACCCATTCTTGGTTTTAGATTAAGGGAAATCACTCAGGCGGATTACATATTGCCGTAATTCGGTCCACCAGTGCCTTCTGGCACCACCCAAGTAATGTTCTGGGCAGGGTCCTTAATGTCGCAGGTCTTGCAGTGAATGCAGTTTTGCGCATTGATTTGAAAGCGAGGACCATCTACCTCTTCAATCACTTCATAGACTCCTGCTGGGCAGTATCTCTGCGCTGGCTCGTCGTATTTGGGCAGGTTCGTCCCAACAGGGATGTCTGGATCGGTCAAGCGCAGATGGCAGGGCTGATCCTCTTCGTGATAGGTGTTTGTCAAAAAGACGCTGCTAAGCTTGTCAAAACTAATCACACCATCGGGCTTGGGATAGTCGGGCCGTTTTGCGGCTGCTTGGTCCTTTAGTTTCGCGTGATCCGGTTTCGGGTCGAGCCAAGTAAAAGGTAGCTTGCCTCTAAAGATGTACTGATCGATCCATGCAAACATGGCGCCTAGGAACATACCAAATCGATGCTGCGCAGGCATAATATTCCTAGCTTTATGCAACTCATCGTAAAGCCATGATTGCTGATAGAGCTCTCCGTATTGGGTCAGCTCATCGCGCCCTTCCGCGCCACTTGCGAGTGCGTTGAACATCGTCTCTGCAGCGAGCATCCCAGACTTCATGGCGGTGTGTGTGCCTTTTTGCTTGAGGTTATTTAAGAACCCAGCATCATCGCCAACTAACAGGCCGCCAGGCATGACTAGCTTCGGAAGTGACTGAAAGCCGCCCTTAACCACCGCTCGAGCGCCATAAGCCACGCGTTTACCGCCCTCCAGCACATTTTTGATAACAGGGTGCTGCTTGTAACGCTGGAACTCATCAAACGGCGATAAATGGGGGTTGGAATATCCAAGATCGACGATTAAGCCAAGCGCAACCTGGTTGTTCTCCAAGTGATACAGATAGGATCCACCCAGTGTTCCGCCGGGGCCAAAATCCAGTGGCCAGCCCACCGTATGGACAACCTTACCGGGAACGTGTTTTTCAGCAGGAATATCCCAGATCTCTTTGAAGCCGATGCCGTAGTGTTGTGTGTCGCTATCCTGATCAAGATTGAATCTTGAGATGAGCGATTTGCCTAGATGGCCGCGACAGCCTTCAGCGAATACGGTGTACTTGGCGTGCAACTCGTACCCTGGCGTAAAGGTTGGTTTCTGTTCGCCGTCTGCGCCAACGCCCATATCACCGGTTGCAATGCCCTTAATGGAGCCATCGTCGTGAAAGAGCACCTCTGACGCGGCGAACCCTGGGAAAATGTTGACTCCGAGCTCCTCAGCTTGCTCTCCAAGCCACCGGCACAAGTTGCCAAGACTCGTTGCATAATTGCCGTCATTATGGAGCGCGCTGGGAATGAATAGACTGGGTAGGCGCATGCTCTGCTTTTCATCGACCAGCATATACACATCATCATCGGTCACTGGGTTAGTGAGCGGTGCGCCCATGGCTTGCCAATCTGGGAAGAGCTCGTTTAGCGCGGTGGGTTCAACCACTGCTCCTGAGAGGATGTGCGCGCCAATTTCAGATCCTTTCTCAACCAGGCAGATTGAAATCTCCGCGTCTGCTTCTAAGGCAAGTTGTGAAAGCTTGATTGCCGTTGCAAGGCCCGCGGGTCCGCCGCCGACAATGACAACATCGAATTCCATGGATTCTCTTTCCACCCGTCTCGCTCCAGTCCGTTGATTTGTTCGAGGCGAGCATTGTAGGAAATGTGGCAGCGTTAGGGAACTGAGTCGCAGGCTGAATCGAACCCGAAAATGGAGTTTTTAAGCCCTATCATTCCCTGTGATATTGAGTAATCGACCCAATGAAGAGACTACGTGGGGTGACAGGAGGCCCGACCCACGGTAGGGGCCTAAGTCCGCATTAAATCAGTGATTTCAGCCCGTTTTTGACCCAATAGCTCTTCCTTTGGACAGCACTCATGGCAGAGGCGTTTGCTTGTAATCGATGGGGCGAAACGGCAGAATACCGGCCTTCGAAATCGGGCAGCTGCGACTGGGTTACAAGGCCTAGAGGAGCATCGCCTGGCCATTGCTAGAGAGGATTCATGAAAGTTCTTGTCACTGTAAAACGCGTCGTTGACTATAACGTCAATATCCGCGTGCTCAACGATCATTCTGGTGTTGATCTGAACAACGTGAAGATGTCGGTCAATCCCTTTGATGAAATCGCTATCGAAGAGGCGGTTAGATTAAAAGAGGCCGGGAAAGCAGACGAGGTAGTTGTCGTGTCTGTTGGCGCAGCAAATTGCCAGGAGCAAATCCGCACTGCACTCGCCTTGGGTGCGGACCGAGGGATTTTGGTTGAGACCGATGTGGACATCCAGCCGCTTGGTATTGCAAAGGTGCTGAAAGCGGTGATTGATCAAGAACAACCGCAGCTCATTATCACTGGCAAGCAGGCCATCGATGGTGATAACTCGCAGACAGGGCAGATGCTAGCGGCACTTTGCGGGTACTCGCAGGCCACCTTCGCCTCGGAAGTTGAGCTTGGAGACGGCAAAGCAACGGTAACTCGCGAGATTGATGGGGGACTGGAAACCATCTCGGTCGCGCTGCCAGCGATTGTGACGACTGATTTGCGTCTCAATGAGCCGCGGTACGCGTCGCTGCCTAACATCATGAAAGCTAAGAAAAAGCCGATAGATACCACGTCGCCTGAAGCACTTGGTGTCGATGTGTCGCCTTCTGTTACGACGCTGAAGGTGGAACCACCTGCTGAGCGAGCTGCGGGTATCAAGGTCGAAACTGTCGAGGAATTGGTTGATAAATTGAAGAACGAAGCAAAGGTGATCTCATGAGTATCTTAGTTGTTGCCGAACATGACCAACAGCAGATTAAAGTACCGACGCGTGTAGCGTTGGCGGCCGCGGCTGCAATTGGCGGAGACGTTGATGTGTTAGTCGCTGGTGAGGGCTGTCAGGCAGCAGCAGACGCTGCGGCCCAAATCCCTGGGGTAAGCAAGGTGCTCATGGCGGATTCTGCGCAATATGGTCACGCATTGGCAGAAGAAATGGCCTCGATTGTGGCATCCGTTGCAGAAGGCTACAGCCACATCATTGCGGCGACCACCACGTCAAGTAAGAACTACATGCCACGCGTTGCGGCGATGCTCGACGTTGCGCAGATCTCTGACATTATCTCGGTGGAGAGTCCCGACACGTTTAAGCGGCCGATCTACGCGGGTAACGCGATAGCCACGGTCCAAAGCGCGGACTCGGTGAAGGTGCTCACAGTGCGTGGGACCGCATTCGACCCAGTTCCTGCCGAGGGCGGAAGTGCGGCGGTTGAGACCGTCGGTGCCACCGATGTTGTCGGCGTCTCCGAATGGGTGAAGGAAGATGTTGTTGAGCTAGAACGTCCCGAATTGACGGCCGCCAGCGTTATTATTTCTGGTGGAAGAGGGATGCAAAACGGCGAAAACTTCTCGTTGTTAGAGTCGGTTGCAGACAAGCTGGGCGCTGCTATCGGCGCCTCTCGAGCGGCAGTGGATGCCGGGTTTGTGCCCAACGATATGCAGGTTGGACAAACCGGCAAGATCGTAGCTCCCGACCTCTATATTGCTGTGGGTATCAGCGGGGCTATCCAGCACCTCGCTGGTATGAAGGACAGCAAGGTGATCGTCGCGATCAACAAAGACGAAGATGCACCTATCTTTCAAGTTGCAGATTACGGACTCGTAGCGGATCTGTTTAAAGCCGTTCCAGAGATGGATGCGCTTTTATAGAGATTGCTTGAAGGAAACTAGAGTAACACTGGGTTGGCGAGATTCCTTGTTAAGAATCTAAGTCATACCAAACAAAAAAGCCTGGTTGAACCGGGCTTTTTTTTGCTTGCAGTAACCATGTGTTTTGCGGGGGGCATTTATATGATGCCCAGCCCTGTCCACGGTTGGTAAACAAAACTACCGAGATCTTTGCTGAGTGACCGTGGGGTTACCGGGTTCAGCCACTAAGCGGACCCTTATCGGCGGAAGCTTTCCTATTTTGTAGATGGTCTTGCTTAGAGAGGTAGAACGTTATCTGAAAGCTGGACGACAAATTTCTGGGCGGGGGAGATCAGATTTGCGATCATGCTCAGCGTAGCTCACGAATTGAAATGAGGAAGCGTCCTGTGACCATCATCGATATCCATACTCATGCTTACACGCCGAAATGGCTTGAGATCCTAAGATCTCGAGGAGGGGAATATGGACTTAAGGTCCGACCAGATGGGTTTGAGGAGATTTTTAAAGGTGACACGCCGGTCGCGTTTCCGCAACCCGGTCATTTTGATTACGATTTACGTATCCAGCAGATGAATGCCACAGGTATTGATGTATCAGTGGTGTCACTTACCTGTCCCAATGTCTTCTGGGGCGATTCAGCCACCAGCCTTGAGGCGGCCATTGAATCGAACAACGCGATGGCCGAAGCCCAGCGAATTCATCCCGATCGAATCCGATGGTTCACATCGATTCCGTGGCAATATCCTGATTTAGCTCTTCAGGAGCTCAATAGGAGCTGTGAGGCGGGTGCCGTAGGGGTTATGGTGCTCGCGAATGTGGCCGGTGAAAGTCTAACTAGTCAGAAGTTTGCTCCGATCTGGGCCGAAATTGATCGTCGAAGCCTACCTGTATTGCTCCATCCGACCGATCCACCAGGGGCTCCTGTGATGGATATGGATGAATTCGACATGAGTTGGTCTGTTGGGTTCATGTTTGACACGACGCTTGCTGTGGTCCGAATGATGTTTAATGGTTTTTTCGACCAGTATCCAAATCTGAAGCTTATTGCGTCCCATGGCGGCGCAGCACTGCCGTACTTGGTGGGTCGATTTGAAAAAGGTGATGAGGTCGAACTGCCTATGCGGAGAAAAATGCAGCAGAAACCCACAGACTATCTCCGTCATATTTACTATGACTGTATTACTTACGATCCTCGAGCACTGGATTATCTTATTCACATTGTGGGGAGCGACCGAGTGATGTTCGGAACAGACTGGCCGCATCAAGTGTTTGACACAGAAGGTGCGGTTGCCAATACCGCTCGCCTGTCAGAAGAAACAAGAGTTGCCATAAGAGCAGCAAATGCTCAGCGTATCTTCGATCTGTAGGGACTGACCCAATCTTGGAAGTGAGAAAATACTCATGAATCCACCATCCACGTTATTCGCATCGCGTTGGGGCTTCATTCTTGCGGCGATGGGCAGCGCTGTTGGTCTCGGTAATATTTGGCGCTTTACGTTCATGGCTGGCGAGAATGGTGGAGGGGTGTTTATTTTCTTCTACTTCGTCTTCATTCTTGCTTTTGGCATACCCTGCCTAATCGCCATGATCACTATTGGACGTCGCGGAAGAAAATCGCCACCAGGCAGCACAAAAGCCCTAGCGTTGGCTGAGGGGCGGTCAAGCGCTTGGCAGGGTTTGGGCTGGCTCGCAATCACCATTGCATTCTTGGCACTGACCTTTTTTAGCGTCGTCGCTGGTTGGGTTTTGGCCTACATACCTAAGGCCTTAGCTGGCGCTTTTGGTCAAATTACCCCCGCAGAGTCAATTGCGTTATTCGCGGGGGCGAAAGCGGACGTTTGGGCGATGACGCTTTGGCATGGGCTTTTTATGGTCTTGACCATGGTGATTGTAGGACGCGGGGTACGAGAGGGAGTTGAAAGGGCAGTTACTTGGTTGATTCCTGCTCTCTTTTGCATTCTGATCTTGCTAGTCGTGTATGCAGCTGTCACAGGCGCGTTTGCTGAAGCACTCTCTTTTTTATTTGCACCTGATTTCACCAAAGTCAGTGAGAGCGTTGTGTTACTTGCGCTCGGTCAAGCCTTCTTCTCGTTAAGTGTAGGAGGGGGTGGCATACTTGCTTACGGCGCTTATCTCCAAAGAGAGGCCTCCATACCCAAGTCAGCCTTTGCGATTGCTACAGCTAATGTCTCGGTCGATATGCTGGCAGGCCTTGCGATTTTTCCCATTGTGTTCGCCTACGGATTAGCGCCTGGTTCCGGTCCTGGGCTGCTTTTTGAGACGCTTCCGGTGGCCTTCGGTCAAATGCCAGGAGGACGAGTGATTGGAACACTGTTCCTTCTTTTAGTGTTGTTTGCAGCGCTGTCGACCTCGATCTCGATGCTTGAGTCAGTAGTCGCTCGCTTGGTTGAATTTAATACCTGGTCCAGGGCAAAGATGACACTGCTAGCAGGAGGAATTGTTTGGGTTCTAGGATTAGGATCGGTGTTCTCGTTCAATGTTTGGTCAGACTTCACGCCCTTTGGATTTATTCCCATGCTTGAGGGGGCCACGATATTTAGAATCGTCGATTTTTTTGTTGTTAACAATTTGATCCTGATTAGCGCCTTTTTACTTTGTGTATTTGTAGGCTGGGTTATGTCCGAACGGGCATTGCGAGATGAGTTGGATATAGAGAAGCAACTCTGGTTTCCAATATGGCGGCTTGTGATGCGCTACGTTGCTCCGATCGCTATCTGTGTGATCAGTATTATGAGTGTGATTGATCAGGCGAAGTGAGCGGATGAGTTACCAGGCCTGAGCTAGAGTCGCTAGTTAGCGGCTCCATTGGCCAGCGTTCGATGCCGCATCCACAAAAACAGCGTTAACCCAAGTGAGGGTCCCACGCAGCAGGTTGCAAAGGGGGGTAACCCATCGGCAGGGCATACCTACTCTTCTACCCTCAAGGTCAGCGAAGATGATAAGAACAAGGGCCGTAACAATGACATCTAGCCAGGCGAAGAGGGCGAGCGGTTGTTGCCAAATGGTCGTGATCAGTAGCATGGGCGAAAATCCATGGTGTGTTATCCACTCGCCAAATGCGGCAAAGGGGAGGAGCGTACCAGCAAAACAAGCAAGGAGATAAAAGCGAGCCATGTTCAGTACTCCGTATCTGTCGGCGACAGGAACCGCAATTAGCGCTCGGAATTCGTAACGTTCCTGCGAACGCCTTCGTTCTGCGAAGTGCCTGGTTAAGCACTCAGAAGCGGCGCGCGGTATACCAATTCACTGGTCTGCTGGACTTGTGCACTTGATCGACCACATCCAAAACCAGTGCGAATAAAGCCATTCGAATAACTACGCCGTTGTCGGTCTGCCGAAAAATAGCGAGATTGGGGTTGTCGTTTAAATCATTGTCGAGTTCGTTGGCTTCTGCTCGAGAGTCGCGAGGCAGGGGGTGCATAATCACTGTGTTTGGCTGGCAGAACTCGGTATAAACCGCTTGGTTTAGCCGAAACAATCCTTTGTATCGCAGTGCTTCCTCTGGACTATCGAAACGCTCTTCTTGAGTTCTGGTGACGTAAACGATGTCCGCTTGACTGATCCCCTCTTGAAGATTTGAGGTTTCCGTGACCTGATGACCTTTGCTTTGCATAAACTCGATGTAGCCTGACGGTAGGCGTAGCGCTTCCGGCGAGACGAGGGAGAACCGGACGGATTCGAACAATGACAGCAGTTTGCACAAGGAGTGGACCGCCCGGCCGAAACGAAGATCGCCAACCAGCGCAATGGTCATTTTATCGATGGGTTTGTGATTGTATCGCAGCTCTCGATCGATCGTGTAAAGGTCTAGCAATGCTTGACTCGGATGCTCATTGGCACCGTCCCCGCCGTTGAGCACGGGCACTCGCGAGGCAGCAGCAAACTCTGCGACGGAGCCTTCTATTTCGTGCCTCATGACGATAGCGTCGCTGTAGCCACTTAGCACTCTGGCCGTGTCGTAAAAGGATTCACCCTTCGCCAGTGCAGAGGCTTTGATACCGGTCGTCTCGCGAACCTCACCGCCGAGCAAATTCCAGGCGCATCCAAAGCTCACTCGAGTTCTGGTGCTGGGCTCAAAAAACATATTGCCGAGGATTGCGCCTTCTAGCACTCGTGTGACTCGTTCCCTATTCGCATAGGGAAGCATCGAGTCGGCGACCTTGAAAATGCGGTCAATGTCCGATCGCCCAAACTGGTCGACGCTCAAAATGTGATTGCCAACGAAATCCAATTCAGTATTCCTTAAGACAAGTGTGCATCAATAATGAACTGTCTGAACCAAACATTCGCCTGGTCTTTATCGG
>Ga0181575_10001522_pt1 | contig 16669 bp, 15 predicted proteins | sample 101ome_23_FD_145599 | JGI IMG/M metagenome (GOLD analysis project Ga0181575, IMG submission 145599) | Coastal salt marsh microbial communities from the Groves Creek Marsh, Skidaway Island, Georgia - 101411CT metaG (spades assembly) | ecosystem: Environmental > Aquatic > Marine > Intertidal zone... | reverse complement strand
CGTTAAAACCGCGAATAGACCAAATATTACATTTGAAGAAATAGAATTAAATCACATCAATGTTAAAAGATACCTAAAAGGTAAAGGTGTTTGGGAAACATTAGAAATCACATTATACGACCCAATCGTTCCAAGTGGAGCACAAGCAGTTATGGAGTGGGTAAGATTACACCACGAATCAGTAACAGGTCGTGATGGATATGCTGATTTCTACAAGAAAGATATTACTTTCAATATGTTAGGACCAGTTGGTGATAAAGTTGAAGAATGGGTATTGAAAGGTGCTTTCATTCAATCAGCTAACTTCAATGATTTAGATTTTGCTAATGGTACAGATGTGGCAGATATTACTTTGACACTTCGTTACGATTACGCAATACTTTCTTACTAAGAGTTTAACAATAACCGGTTCAGAGAACCGATAGCGGAGGGCATATGAAAATGTGGGAAATATTTAAAGATAATAACGACTATAATGAGAAATCAATAATTGGTTTCGGAGCGTTTACGATAATGGTTATGTTTGCTATGGCAGATGTTATCACAGGTATCATGGGTAAAGATTTAGTTATCAATGATGTTGTGTATAACTCATTCCTATTCACTACTTTAGGTAGTTTTGGTATCGCAGGTGCTGAAAAAGTTTTAGGAAACAAAAAATAAATTAGATTTTTTCTAAAGTTACAACATAGTTATATTATATGGTTTTAATTACATTTCACAGGAGAAAACAAAATGGCTGAAAATCAGTATGCGTTTCCTACTGAAGAACTATCCTTACCTTCAAAAGGTTTATTATATCCAGAAGATAGTCCATTAAGTAGTGGAACAATAGAAGTTAAATATATGACAGCAAAAGAGGAAGATATTCTTTCGTCAGCAAATTTAATCGAAAAAGGCACAGTAATTGATAAGTTACTTGAAAGTGTCATTGCAAATCCTAAAGTTAAATTAGATGATTTGTTGATTGGAGATAAAAATGCTCTTATGTTGGGTACAAGAGTGTTGGGTTATGGTAAGGATTATACCGTAAAATTAGATGACCCTGATACTTCATTAGAAGTGGAACACACTTTTGATTTAACTTCATTAAAAACAAAAAAAATCGATGAAAAACTTTTCAAAGATGGTAAAAATGAATTTGAATTTACATTACCTACTTCTAAAAGAGTAATCACATTCAAATTACTTACTCATCAAGATGAAAGAAAAATCGATGAAGAGTTAAAAGCTACAGCTAAATTAACTCAAGTTACAGGTGTTTCAAACGAATTAACCACAAGGTTAAAACACCAAATCATTTCAGTTGATGGTGAAACCGATAAAAAAGTAGTGAACGATTTTATTCAAAATCAGTTTCTTGCAAGAGATTCAAAGGAGTTTAGAAAGTTTTACACAGATATAAGTCCTGATATCATCTTCAAAACTGATTATACAAGCCAAATAGGAGAGTCCCATACGGTTAATGTACCGATTGGGATACGATTTTTTTGGCCCGAATCCGAAATATAAAGAAGTAGTTCACGACGAAATCTTTTCATTAATCAATTACGGAAATAGTTTCACTTTTTCCGACGTCTATACTATGCCTGTTATGATGAGAAGATATTATCTTGATAAATTAGTCAAAGTCAAAAAACAAGAACAAGAAGCTCAAAAGAAAGCCTTACAAAGTAGATAAAATCTTTGATATATGATATTTATTATTGATTTATAATATTCAAAATCGGAGTAAATATGTCTAAGAAAAAAATAACTATGGAAGGCTTTATTGATAATGTTCTTCGTAGGTGGAAAAAGTCAGTAAATAAAAATTTTGATGATAAAATGGAAGATTTATTGAAAAACGGAACACCTGCTCAACAAAGACATGCTGTCAAAGCCTTAGATGCTTTAGAAAAGGCATTTAAATAATTTTTTCTTTTTAATTGTTACATCCACATTTCATAAATTTATTTAAAGTAGAGAAGGTATGGCAATAGACCCAAAACAACAGAACAAAATTCTAACTGAATCGGAAAGAATTCAACAAAGGATAAATGAGTCTCAATCTGAATCAGAGAAATCTATTCTTAGAATTCTTAGGGAAAGAGCTAAACTTCTTGAACTTGATAAAAAGATTAATGATGAATTAATAAAATATAATAGAGCTAAAGAAGCGGGAGATACTAAAGCTTTAGAAGCTTCTAAAGGAAGAATTGATGGTTGGAAAAAAGAAAAGGGTGTAATTAAAAGCTATTTGGATTCACTTAATGATGTAAATTCTGGTTTTGATGATTTAGGTAAAAAAGTTCAAAAAATAAGAGTTAAAAGTCTTCAGCCTCTAAACTTTAATGATAAAAAGGCACAAACTTATGTTAATGCAATAGGTAAAATTGGTGAAACTGCTGATAATTTCGGTGGTAGTGATAGAGCTAGAGATATTTTTAAAGAAATAGTTGAACTTGGATTAAACTCTAATGATATTAGTACTAAAAAACAATTGTTAGCTTATGATGAAGCAGACGCTTTACAAGACCTTGAGGATTTAGAAGAGAAATTAATTACTCTTTCTGAAGAGGATAGAGATATAGCTCAAGAAACATTAGATATAGTTCGAAAAAGAGCAGATGCAGTTAGAGAGGATATTAAAAATACTGGTAAGTTGGTGGATGAAGCAAAAGCTCAAGATAAAGCTAGAGAAGTATTTAATAAAAAATATGATGAATTTAATAATAAAGTTAAAGAAACTGTATTATTGGGTAAAGCATTTACAAAAGAAATATCAAAAGACCCTACGAAACTTTTAAAATTAGCTCTTGTTGCATTTGTATTGGGTGTGAGTAAAGCACTTAAATCATTTAGTGAAGATGTTAAAAAAGTAACTCAAGATGTTGGGACAAGTTTATCACAAAGTCTTAAAATTGTGAGAAAAGATATTGGTGTTCTTGATAATTTATTTCAAAAGGTATTTTTGGGTGTTGACCAAACAGCAGCACTTAATCCATTAGTTACACAATTTGGTACTTTAAGAGCAGAAAACAATAAATTTATAAAAGATATAGCTCAAGGTTCAGTATTATTAGGGGTTCAAGCTGAACATGCTGCATTCGCATTAAGACAATTTCAAGTAACAGGTGGTGTTTCAGATAAAAATCTTGAAACTCAAATGAGTATTACAAAACAATTAGCAGACCAAAATAATATTCCAATTGGTAGGTTGTTCTCAGATTTAGCAGAAAATTCCGAAGATATTGCATCATTTGGTGGAAAAAATCTTTTAAATATGAGAAGAGCTGCAGTTGAAGCTCGTAAAATGGGTGTGAATTTATCAACAACTGCTAAGATTGCAAACACATTATTAGATTTTGAATCTTCTATTCAATCTGAAATGGAAGCTTCATTGATGATTGGTAAACAATTAAACTTCAATAGAGCTCGACAATTAGCTCTTGAGGGTGATGTTGCAGGAGCAGCTAGAGATGTTGTTAATCAATTAGGTGGACAAGAAGAATTTTCAAGATTAAATGTATTACAAAGAAGAAAACTTGCACAAGCTCTTGGAGTGAGTGTTGAGGAGTTAAGTAAATTAGCAAGTGGTAAACTTGAAGTTGGAATGGATGATAGTGAGGTAGACCCTACTTTACCATTTATTGAAAGTATGGATAAGACATTAGGTATTATTCAACATTTATTGGATTCAATGTTAGGTAATTTAGGAGTAATAATTGGTGCTTTGTTCCTTTTAACAAAAGGTGGTGGATTATTCAAAGGAATAGGTAGGTATCTTGCAGGAACTAAAATGGGTAATTTCTTTAAATCAGGTTTCGGTAAAATGGGTAAATTATTTGGGGTTGGTAAAGGTGCTAATTTGGTGGCCAAAAGTAACCCAAAACTTTTACAAATGTATAGAAAGACTGGAATGTCATTTCGAGGTGGAACAATGGCACAATTCCTTAAAGAACTTTCAATACAAAAAAGTATGAAACCAGGTTTATTTGCAAGAGGTGGTGATATGTTCAAAGGACTTCTTGGAAAAGGTAAGGGTATGTTGGGAAGAGGCCTTAGTATGTTTAGAGGAGTTAATCCATCAGCTCTTATAGGTACAGCAGCTGCTTTTGGAACAGATAAACTTAGAGATTCAAAACTGGTAACTCCTGGTAGTGGTGCAGATAAATCACTTGGTATATTAGGGGAAACAGCAAAATATGCAGGAATAGGGGCAACACTTGGTTCTATCATACCTGGTCTTGGTACTACAGTAGGTGCAGGAGCGGGTTCAGCATTAGGTGGTTTTATTGGATTATATAAAGAATTTTTTGGAAAAAATAAAGATAGAGGTAAAACCTTAACATCAAGTTCAACAGAAGCTCAAAAAACATCTGAAACAGCTACAGCTACATTGATTGCAGATAAACTTACTGTAACTTTAAAAGAACAATTTAGTTCACAAATACAAACATTAGAATCACAAGTATCACAATTAGAAAAAACTAATGTTACTAATCAGGCAATATTAGATGCTATACTAAAAGGTAATGTAGATAGAAGAAACATGGCAGATAACGGATAAAAACATGGCATTATTTGATAAAGTAAAAGATATAAGACAATTTAATTGGAACCAAAAAGTAGGTGGTCCTGATAGAAATAATCAAGATAATTTACCCGAAGAAGCAATTGGTGAAAAGAATTTAATTGACCAAGATTGGGAAGGACAACATAAAAAGTTTGGTGGTATAAATGCACTTAGAGGTGAAAATAATCTTGGATTTGACCAACCATTTATTTTAAAAGAAATTGGTGATAGATATGAAAGTGCTGATTTAGATGATGGTATATTTAGAGGTGGTTTGGCATTAAATGTTGTTAGAGCAGCTGAAGATACCACAAGATTAACAAAGTTTGCACTAACACCAAAAGGAATTATCTTTAATTTAAAACAAACTATTTTACAACAACAAAACGCAAGAACTAAAAATAGAACTTATAATCCACTTGGTGTGTTGGGTTCTATTATTCCAGCAGTTCATTTACCAAGACATAAAGTAAAAGATGATTACAATAATGCAAATGATGGTAAATTAGAAAAAATTTATCAAAGAAGAATTGTGCAAGGTATAAATCCAGGTGGAGTTGCAGAAGTAATTGGAGATGCAGTTGATGCAGTTGTAGATGCATTTAGAGACCCATTAAATGTTGTTAATAGTGTACAAGTATTACAAAGTACAAAAGATAGATTAAGAGATTTAAATCCTAAAGTTCCTACTGATTACAAAGAACAAACGGAATCAAGATTCTCTACAGAGGATGATAAGTTAAGAAACGAACCTGTTCCATTTAGTAAAGATGGTAGAGAGGAAGAATCAAAGGTTTATAAAGAATTACCAAATAATCAATCAGAAAGTGATGAGTTATTAAAAGAAAAAACTCAAATGGTAATCAATAAAGAGGAATTAGAGGGTGGTAATAGTATCTTTAGTGATAAAATAGATGATATTGATTATGGTGATAATAGAATACCAAGTAGTCCAACATCATACGATTTATTAGAAGAAACGAAACAAGATGATGGTTTAATAAACGAAAAACCATATACTGAAATAGAAAGAAATATTGGCCAACTACGAACCGATGAAGAGAAAGAATTATATGATGAACTTCCACAAAATAAATCTGAACGAATTGAGGTATTGAAATCAAAAAGTGTAGATAATAATTTAAGAAACACAACAATACCAAAACAACCTGTTACAGACGAGGTTAAATCTCAAATAAGAAATAGTCCTACTGTAAAATCAGATGTTATATTGGATTATAATGATATACCTTCTGATAAACCATCTGAGAGATTAAAATCTCAAACTCAAATGCTAACAAATAAAGAGGAATTAGAGGGTGGTAATAGTATATTCAATAATATAAATGTCGATTATAGTGGTGATTTTTACTCTTATTTAGACTCCTTACAAAATGATGAACAAAAGAGTATATTTGAATATGATTCAGGCCCGAAATCTGGGTATCCAAAAAGTACCGTAAGTAATATAAATGTAACAAAGGGAGATATTAAATCAGTAGATATTCAAGAGGCAGAACTTTATAATCTTGGTAAAGGTACTATTAAAACTCTGGATAAAAATCCATACTCAGTAGGAGTTTCAAATCAATTACAAGTGCCTTATGGTGGTAAGTTTGCAGATTTAGGAACAAAAAATTTACCAACAGATTTTATAAAATTTAGAATTAGAGATGCAGTTAATGGTAAGTGGATTATATTTCCAGCATTCATTACAAACATAACCGATACAGTAACTCCTGAATGGACTACTGAAAGATATATTGGTAGACCTGATAATGTTCATCTTTATAATGGAGCTGCACGAAATGTTAATTTTGAATTTAGAGTTGCAGCATTCACTAAACAAGAAATACCAATCATACAAGAAAAAATGAATGCTTTGATGGGATTGGGTTGGCCTACATTTAAAAAGATTTTAAGTACAGATGATGAAGAAAGAATGGTAGCACCATACATTTATTTAACTATTGGTGATATGTTTAAAAATACACCAGGATATTTTAACAACATCACAGTTACGGCAGATGAATCTACGACTTGGGAAATTGATGATGGATTACAAATACCACATTACTTTACCGTTTCGTTAGATTTTGTTCATGTTGGTAGATACTTACCAAATACATTAGGATTACATTATGATGGAATTAAACATTTAAGAGATTCTGGAGTTGGTAATGGAAACTTCGGTGTATTTGGAGATAGGTATCCAAGAGATGATAGAGGATTCACAACTGTAGATAGGAGTGATGAAGCCAGAGGTGGATGGGCTAAACATTTAGCAGAGCAGTATCAGATGAAACCTGGTGTTGGAAGAGGTGTAGATGATTTCAAAAAAGAAAAACCATTCAAGACACCAAAAGTAGATAGAACTTTACTTGATAATACTGCGAATAGTGTTGATGGATTTGGTAATAGAGTTGTAAATGCATTAAATCGACCATCACCAAAACCTGCTATCAAATCAGGATTAACAACAAATATTAGTCCATTAACTCGACAAATATTAACACCAGTACCATTTAATACTACTGAACAAGATAATACAAGTGTTTCATTTGATGGTCTTTTAACAAGTGATGATGGAAGTTTCGGTGATGATGCTCCACCAGCACCAAAAACTAAAGCAAGTAATGATGGTATACGAAATGTTAATGGATTTAGTCAAAGGGGTGGTAAGAATTCTAATGGAACAACCACTCAACAATAAAAGGTAAATTATGGCAAGATATAAACATACAGAGATAATCAAAGATAAAGTAACTAATAACAGAGTTTTAAGAACTACTGAATATCCTGAAATCACACCAAGTGATGCAGATATTATTTATTACGCAAAATTCGATGATACTTTAATGGGGTTGGCAAATAGATTTTACGGAGACCAAACAATGTGGTGGATTATAGCTCGTGCAAATAATTTTCAAGGTAAAACAAAATTTCAAGTTGGACAAAAACTTATTATTCCAGCAAACACAGGTGATATTAATAAAAAATTATTAAAACTTAATTTCAATCAGTAATGTTTCAGTTTAAAGATATCGATAAAACAGTCCAAAAAACTCTATATGATAGAATTAGAGCTTTAAATCGTAAAAATGGACACATAGGTGAGAATTTAAATCTTGACCCTGTCGACCAAAATCCACAATTCAGAGGTTTTAGTATGGATGAGATGATGACAAAGGCTTGTTGGGCTAGAGTTACTTGTCCTATTTTCAAAAAGAATGATGACGGAGAAACAATCGATACAGATTTTTTTAGAATATCAAGTGCTTTTAAAGATGGTGAAGAACGAAATAATATTCATAAAAATGAACCATTAGCTGTTAATGAAAAAATGAATTCTTCTAAATCTGGTTTTTTTACAGATGACCCTAATGCAATATTTAGACCACATTCAGGTATTTCATCTATCACTACTTCATTTCAAGGTGGACAAGGAACCACTCAACAAGCAGTTATTAATTGGAAATTCTATGATATTAGAAAATTTAAAGAGTATGAAAATGCTTTATTAAAAGTAGGTAAAATGGTTATGGTGGAATTTGGGTGGAGTAAAAATAATGGAATTCATTTAGATAAACAACCTGTTGATGATGTTGAAGATTTTATAAAAGTTTATAGAGCTACAAATGAACAGATAAAAAAAGCGGGTGGTGATTATCATACAATGATAGGAAAGATTACATCATTTGATTATAAAATAAATCAAAATGGTGGATTTGATTGTACCACTACTATTGTTTCTCTTGGAGTGGATATTTTCAAAAGTAAAGTAGAAGAAAATTCTGATGATGTAAAAATTAATGATGTTCTTCTTGAGAACACAAACGAAAAAACACTCAATGATGCTTACGCTAATTCTAATTTTTATTTTGAAAAATTTATGGCAAATTTAGATGATAACATAAAAGAATTTGAAAAGGCTGGTTATCCAGGAGTTTATCATGATGGTGAAAAGGGTTGGTGTAATTGGGGATTTTTTGAAGATGTTGTTATTAATTCATTTTTTTCATGGACAAAAAAGAATCCTGATTTAGATGCTAATGGTACAAATGAAAAACAAAATTCAAACAATAATTCTAAGTTACTAACTTTAATGAAAAGTAGAAGTATCACTTACAAAACTGAACCTGATGATGATGGTCTTGGTGGTGGTAAAATTGTAGAGACTATTGCAGCAAATACACAATGTAGAAGTAATAAAAATTTATTCACCATTAATAAAGATATAATACTGCCAGGTAAAATTCCAGGATTAGATGGAATCAATATTGTAGTTAGTGAAGGTGAAGAACCAACGGTAAAATTAACTGGAGAGGTTGGTTCTTTGATGCAAAAAAGATATGAGGGAACTGAAGTTTTAGAAAATTATGCAAAAATTTATCAAAACTTTAAAAAAATAAATGATGGTAGATTTCCTAATTGGGCCATTCAAACGAAATCTGGTGAAAGAGGAGTTATCAGAAACTTTGTTTTTAGTTCAGATTTTTTAAAACAACAATTTGGTAGTGGGATACATAATTTAGATAGTGGGTTGAATAGTTTTTGGAAAAGTGTTAGTTCACAATATAATAACCTTTGGGATTTTGACCTTGTGATAGATACTGATAATAGTGGAAAGATTGGTATGATTGATAGGTACACAACAGAACAACGAATACGAGAAAAGAAAGATAATTTTGTACCAGAGAAAAAGTTTGATTTAGAACAAACATTTGTATTTTCAAATTATGGTAAAGATTCCTTAATGAAAAATTTTGATACTTCGGTTCGATTGAGTGCAGAACAGGCAACTATGGCTGCACTACACACAAATAAAAATTTTAGTTCTGAAAATATTGAACAAACCACAAACACTCCTGAAGATATAGGAGTTAGAGCATTATCAACATTATTAAATGTTCAATTATCAGGTACTCAAGTGAAACCAAATGATGATTCTGATAAAGACCAAATCATGAAAGATATTTCTCATCCTGCTAGTATTGGTAAAATTATGAAGTATCTTCCCGCTGAGGATGGAGATTTACAAGGTAAATTTGGTATCATTGATGCTCCAGGTTTTATTAAATCTATTACAGGAGACCAATCTTATGAAGAATCATTAGAAGAAGCAGAAATGAATAAGATTGATGAAGAATCTGCAATAGAGTTTAGTGAATCATTTAATTGGTTTGATGAAAACAATCCCGCAAATGCTGGTATGATTTACACACCAACAGGTCAAATGATTAATTCTTATAGAAAAACCATGTTATTATTAACAAGTAAAAAATTAAAAACATTAAAAGACTTTGACCCATTAGTTCCTTTAGAAATCAGTTTTAGTATGCCAGGAATTGGTGGTATTGATTTATTTGATATGTTTGAAGTGGATTATTTACCAGAAACTTATTTAGAGTTTGCTGCATTTCAAGTTAAATCAATGGAACATAGTATTGATACATCAGGATGGACAACCACTATCACAGGACAAATGAGAGTTGATATGCAATATCTTATTGAAAAACTTGGTTCACTTCCAGACGATGAAGAGATAAATGTAATAACAGACCCTAATCAAACAATTGATTTTATAGATGTTACAATTGCTAAAAGATTGAGAGATAAAAAGAAAAACTCTCAAAGTAATGAATCATCTACATCTGATACAAATGTTGTTGCGAGTGATGTAAACGCAAATGAACTGAAATCTGCTGAAGTACAGGAACAAGTACAACAAGTAGAGGAAATCTATCAACAACCCGAACCAAAAAATTCCACAAATTCCACAACCACAACCACACAAACAGATTATGGTAGTGTAACCAAAACTGAAGAAAAAATAACTAATCCAGATGGTTCAACAGTTACCAGTGCTTCAGAACTCACAACAGGTAATGTTAGTGCAAGTGTAATTTTTAGTAGACAAAGAGAAGAGGGTTATGTTGTTTGGGTTAAAATATTGGAAAATGGAAAACCCCTTGACCCACCAAAATATGCTCAAGGTATCTCTCAAAGTGAAAATTCTAATATTGCTAAAGCACAAGCTGCAAATAACGCTCGTACTAATGCAGTTAGAGGAAAAACTACAGGTAAATTACCAAAATATGTAGAGAGAAGAAGATAAAAAAATTACATTTTGAAGTGAAAACTTTATATTTATAATCAAAGGTTATATAATGAAAATTCTAAGTACAATAATTACATTCTTTCGAATGATTCAAATTAAAATTTGGTTAAAGACTCCAATGGGGAAAAGGTACGCAACCAAATACAAACGACAAAGAAAAATGGGACTTACTCAATTATTAAAAGGAGAACAAGATGAAAATTGATATCTTGGATAAAGGATATATTGAACTTGTAGATACACTTGGTGATGATTTAACACCTGTAAATGCAGCTCGTGTATCATTTGGTGGTAGAAGTGAAACCTTTGAAGAGAAAGATAGAAAACTATCTAAATTCTTAATCAAACATAAACACTTTTCACCATTCAGACACCAACATTGTATGTTTATAATTAAAGCACCAGAGTTTGTGATGAGACAATGGTACAAACATGTCGTGGGTATTGAAACCACATCATCTCATGTAACTAAAGACCACGCGTGGAATGAGATAAGTGGTAGATATGTTCCTTATGATGAATTTTATGAACCAACAGAATTTAGAAAACAATCAGAAGATAACAAACAGGCAAGTGATGGGTTAGTAGAGAACCAAAAGAATGCAAAAAAAGTTTGGGAAATGGGACAGAATGTTGCAATCTCTTGTTACAGACAATTATTAGATATGGGTATGGCAAAAGAACAAGCCAGAAGTATCTTACCACTTACAGTCTATACAAAAGTTTGGTGGACAGCATCATTTCAATCAATTATGAATTTTATAGAACTACGAGATGAGGCAACATCTCAAGTTGAAATACAAGAATATGCCAGAGGATTAAAAGAGGTTATGTTGAAAACATTTCCTGAAACCACAAAATTATGGAGTGAAATATATTTAGAAAAATGACGGGATGGATATTATATAAAAAGGATATAAATGAATCATACGAAACTCAAAGGTTAGTAGAGGAGTTTGAAAAACAAAACATTAAAATTCATGTTGTGAAACCTGAAGATGTAGATATTTTAGTAGATAGAGAAGATAGAAAGAGTGTTAGAGTAGAGGGTGTATCAAGAGCATTACCTGATTTCGTAATACCAAGAACAGGTAGTGGAACAACATATTATATTAAAGCAATTATTCGTCATTTAGAGAGGATTGGTGTAATACTTATTAATGGAAGTTATGCAATAGATAATGTTAAAGATAAGTTATACACTCAACAAATACTTGGACAATCAAATTTACCAGTTCCTAAAACTATGTTGGTGAAACATCCAATTGATGTAGATTTTATTCAGAAAAGTATTGGGTATCCTTGTATTATCAAAACATTAAGTGGTTCATTTGGTGCAGGTGTGTTTATGGCAGATAACAAAACACAATTAAAACAATTATTAAAGATGGCAGAAATCACCAATGAGAATTATGATATTATCATTCAAGAATATGTGAAAGATAGTTATGGAAAAGATTTAAGAGTATTAGTAATTAATGGTAAAGTAGTGGGTTGTATGATGAGACAATCAGTAGATGATGATTTTAGAGCAAACATCACTCGTGGTGGTGAGGGTATTCCATTTCAGATATCAGAAGATATAGAATGGATTGCAGGTGAATCATCAAGGTTGTTAGATTTAGATATTGCAGGTGTTGATTTATTATTTGATAATGGTGGATACAAAATCTGTGAAGTAAACTCATCACCTGGTTTTGAGGGTATGGATAAATATTGTAAAACAAACATTGCAGAACAAATAGTTACTTATGTAAAATACAAATTAGGTTAAATGGTTATAGTAAATTCGAAAGAGAAGTGGGATACATTACAAAAAGTAGTGAACCAAAATCACTTCATCTATCTACAAATGTTATCGGATGTAAATAAACATCCAAAAGAGAATCGTGTGTCTTGTTTTTATATCAGAACTGCACTACGAGAGTATATCGTACCTGTAAATCATAATGAAAAGTTTGGTACAATAGAACACATTAAAGTTAATAAAGACCAATTTGTAAATGATTTAAAATCACATAAACATAACACAATGATAAATTCTGATAAGTTGGTAGATTTAAGTTGGAATCATTATATGAAAACAAATGAATCTTATGATAATGATAAACACTTAACACCAGCACACCATTGGTATTATAGAACACATTATGATAAAGATAATATTAATGATGTGATTCCATTAGTGAAACATGCTGAGTATTTTAAAAATGTATCTGATGATTTTGTACCTTATTTAAATGATGAACATGACCAAACAATCTTAGAAGTTTTATCTAATGTAGAAAACAATGGAGTGGAAACTATTGATGGTAGAGTTTATTCAGAATACAATCCTTTCACATCAACAGGTCGTCCAAGTAATCGTTTCGGTGGATTGAACTTTGCAGCACTAAATAAAAAAGATGGTAGTAGAAGACAATTCATCAGTAGATTTAACAATGGTGTATTGGTGGAGTTTGACTATGATGCATATCATCCAAGATTAATCGGTAATAAAATTAATTATCAATTCCCTAAAGGTAGTGTACATCAACACTTAGCGGATTTATATGGGTTAAGTTATGATGAGGGTAAGGCATTAACATTTAAGTATTTATATGGTGGAATTACAGATGAGATAAAAGATAATCCATTTTTCAGTAAAGTGGATGAATATATACAAGAACTTTGGAATGGTTGGAAAAAGGATAAAAAAGTAGTTTCTGATATTTATAATAGAGAAATATATAGGGTTAATTTACCTGATATGAATCCAAACAAGTTGTTCAATTATATGATACAATTAATGGAAACAGAAAAGAATATTGAGATATTAAATAAATTAATATTTGATATTGAAGATAAATCAAGTAAATTAATTCTTTATAATTATGATGCGTTTTTATTTGATTTTGATTACAAAAAAGACGGATTAGAGTATTTGAAAAAAGTAAAAAACATATTAGAAGATGGTGGTAAGTATCCAACACGAGTTTACATGGGAGATAATTATCACGAAATGAAAGAGATAACGGAGAAATTCATTGTATAGTTTAAAACAATTGTTATATGAATCATTAAAGAATTATCCACACATGAGGCCGTATACTCAAAAGGAATTAGAGTATGAAGTTGATGAATATCATAAAAATGATTATACAAAAAATAAACTTCCAAAAATGTGGAAAGATAAAGATGATGGTTATGCAGATATTAAAACAGCATTATATGAATATCCAAGTGAAGAAGAGTTAAGAAGTTTAGAAAATTCAGATGTAGGTGAAATATTAGATACACCTGAAGAAGATAGAATGAAAAAGGCTGTAGAACTTGCAAAGGGATATTATAAAAATTATAAAGCAATTATTGATGGTTTAAACAAACAAACAAAATTTCCCGCTCCCATTGTGGTTCGTGATAAATCAAAACGATTATATTTATTAGGGGGAAATACTCGATTAATGTTAGGTGTTGCCATGGGATTAAATTTACCAATTAAAATTATTGATTGGAAAAAGGAAATACAATGAGTTGGAAAAAAATATTAAATGAATTAAGTTTTAGAGTTAGTGATGGGATACCTAATTTAACTAATGAACAACATTTAATGAAGTTGTATGATATATTAAAAGAACATCAATGGCCAGTGGAAGCTCGTGTCGAGTTGATTAAAAATCTTACTGAAAGTGAAGAGTGGTGGACAAAGATGTCACCAGAACAACAAGCCGATTATATCAAAAAACATCCTAAATCACAAAAGGCCCAAGATGCCAAAGAAAAAGAAGAGAAACAAGGTGCTCAATCAGATTCTTCAGCAGTATCAATGAAAGATGTTAACGATGAACAAAAACAAAATGAAGCAAAAAGAGATAAAGGTGATGCAGGGGCAGGTGGTGCAATCGCATCTCAAGGTGAATCAAGATATTGTAATTCAATGAATAATCACGATGATGAAAAATTTAAAAAAGAAAATCGTGAGGCAATAGATAAAAAGAAAAAAGAAATTAAAGTACAAGCTGCAGAAAAAGAAGTTTTAGATGCACTTGGATTAGATTATGATTCAGATGAGGCACTTGAATATTTGGCAACTCGTGAAGTTTTTGCAGAACAAGAACTTGAAAGAATTCAAAAAGATAAAGATTCAGTATTTTATAAAAAAGGTAAAAAGGGATTTGGTGGAAAAGATGCACCATATCTTGAGTGGATGAGAGCAGCATATGATGGTACATTATCAACAAGAAAAATTTTAGAAGAGGATACTAATTTAGATACAAGTAAACCAAATACTACAGTTCAATCTACAAAAGAACTTGATGATAAAGTAGAGGCCGATTTAGAACAAAAAGCAAATGATTCTAATTTATCAGAAGAAGATAAAGAGTATTATCAAAAAGAATTAAAATCATTTAAAAAGTTTAGAAAGTATCATGATACTTATACGATTGGACAGGATAAAAATGGTAGAACACATATTGTTTCTATATCTAATAAAAAGGGTAGTGATTTAAAAGACCCACAAAATAATACAACACCTAAAGCCAGATTTGAAGTTATAAAAGATGGGTTTGGTGAAGAAGTAGCAGAAACAGTAACTACTTCAATAGATGAGGGTATAGAAAGAGTTAGTGATACAAAACAATCTGCAGTTAGAAGAGGTTCAAAACTCAAAGTCTCAAAGTCTATGGTAAAGATTTGTGAAACAAAAGAAATGAAATCTTACATGGAAACTTTAGATAATCATGGTGGTTTCAATAAGTTTTTACAATCAAAGAATAAGGATGTTAGTAAACTAACTACAGAAGAAAAATTAAATTTAATGCAAGAATATTCAGATTCATTATTACAAGATGGAAAAAAACCAGCGTTTGAACCATTTGGTAAGATTTTTACTAAAATTGGTGAATTTGGTCGAACCAAAAAATTTAGAAGTGCAAACAGTGATATAGATTTTGATGATGAATCAGTAAAAGAAAGTATTCAAATCAAACAAGATGAAAAAGATGCTGTAAACTCTGCTCATAAAAAAGTTGTTGATGAAATAGCTGAAGCAGATAAAAAACAAGGATTTCCAAAAGATGGTCAGAACGGCCCACATACTCAAGCATACATACAAACAGTTATGGAGGCAATGCATTTCGATACTTATATTGATGGTGGAGATGGTAAGATGATTATACAAATGGGTATTAGAGGAGCTAAACCATCACACATAAGAAATTGTTTAGCAGAACAAAGTGGATTTGGAACTGATGTAAAAACACCAGAACAAAGAGAAGAGTTGAAAAAGTATCTTAAAGAGAAATGTAGAATAGATGCAGAAAGTGGAGCTATTTATGTTCAATCACCTGATGGTGAAAGACAGATTGCAGAGGATACTTGGAGAACTGCAGGAACATCACAAAAAGTTGCAAGTGGTTTTGGTGAAGAGATGAGAAATTGTGTTAAAGGTAAAGTAGATAAAGATAGGAGTAGATAATGAAAACACAATTACTATGTACATTCACAAGACAATCAAGATTAAATGAAACCATTGATATTATTATAGCTTGTAACGAAATTCTATATGATAAAATTTATATCTTTCAAAACCAAGATGATTTAACTCAATTAATTTGTACATATAATATTGAGTTTATAGATAATTATGAAGAAAACATTGAGAACACAATCTCACTACATAGAAAAAAACAATCAAACACACTCTACACAATTAATGCATTAAACGAAGTTATCAGAAGTAAAAACAATGGTGTTTTAGATAAACGATTTAATGTGGATTGGGTAGAGTATCAAAACACACTATTATTAACCAATGAAAATGGGTTAAATATAGTACCTACAAAGATATTTCAAATCGTAGATATACACGAGTGGAATAAATAAAAAAAAACTTTAAAAAAAGACTTGACTTTAAGCCTTTTATTTCATAGATTATAATAGAATTAAAAGATGAAATGAAAGGATTAAAATTATGATTACAAACACTACTACTTTAACACTTCCAAATT
>Ga0181575_10001513_pt1 | contig 16721 bp, 15 predicted proteins | sample 101ome_23_FD_145599 | JGI IMG/M metagenome (GOLD analysis project Ga0181575, IMG submission 145599) | Coastal salt marsh microbial communities from the Groves Creek Marsh, Skidaway Island, Georgia - 101411CT metaG (spades assembly) | ecosystem: Environmental > Aquatic > Marine > Intertidal zone... | reverse complement strand
AGAGCAGGGCGTGTCGCTCGATGAACAGGTTAGCGGTTGGCGCGTAGACGAGGCTGAAGATGTCCTGGCGCGCACTCAGGTCAGCTGCCAGTGCCTGAGTCGTTTCAGCCAGTGCCTGCGGTCGCGGACCACTCAGCACAACCAGGGTGTTCTGGTCGTACTGCGGAAAGGTTGCGACAAAATTGTCATGTACAGTCCGCCACTCGGTTTCCTGGCGAATCAGGCGACTGGTGTCGGAGTTCATGTTGAACCGATCGAAGGCAATGTAAGCCGCGACAGTAGTGACGAGACCGAGGCACAGCAGGGTGACACCAGCATGGCGCGTGATCAGCCCTGTCCAGGCGAGCAGTAAACCTTCGATCCCGAGAGTCAGCGTTCAGCCCCTGTCACTCAGCCTGTGCCGTTGTCGCGTTGCGACGAATATTGTCGCGTATTTCTCTTTGGACGGTTTCCAGGCCGCCAGTGGCAAAGAGGCTGGCATAGTTCGAGCGCTTCAGCGATAAATCACTCACGCCATTCGCGATAACATCGTAGATGCGCCACTCGCCATTCTTCAGCTGCAGCTGGTAATCCAGGTCAACGCTCTCCGTTTTTGTCTGCAGTGTCGTCCGGATCCGCATCCGTTGCGTGCTAATCGGCTCACTGGCTGTCACAGCGAACACCTGGCCATCGTATCGATCGAAGCGGGAGGCATAGGTCGTTGTGACCAGTTCAGCCAGCAGAGCCTGGTGGGCGGCCTGCTGCTTAGGACTGAGATCTTGCCAATTCCTGCCGAGTGATATCCTGGCAACGGTGCTCAGTTCAAAGTGTTGGTTGATGGCGGGTGAGAGCAACGCGACACGGGCCTCATAGGTTTCCGTCTGCATCGCCGTGATCAGCACAGTATGGAAGTCATTGATCCTTTCAGTGGGATCAGCGGCGTAGGTCGTCGCTGGCTGGAGGAAAATGTAAAGTACCGCAAATGGCTTGAACCAGGTAGAAACTACCTGAACTTTCATTCGAATTTCTCAACAAATTCAACAACTTCCAGCTGAAACCCAGAAATCGCATTATAACGTGTCGGCGAGCTCAACAACCTCATCTTGCTGACGCCAACATCCCGCAGAATCTGCGAACCGGTACCGATGAGACGGTAGGCACCGGCCTCATTGGAGTGGCGCTGCACCGGCGGCACCTCCGGAAAGTGGGAGATCTGGTTGAGTTCCTCGGCCTGATTAAACTCCTGGCCGACCAGCACAACCACGCCCTTGCCCTCAGCCTCGATCCGGCGCAGCGAGTCACTCAGGGACCAGGTATCGGCAAAGCCGGGGCGCGTCGTCTGCAGCACATCGCGCAGGGTATTCAGCACCTGAACGCGAACCAGGCAGGGCTCATCCTCGTTAATTTCGCCTTTCACCAGGGCGTAGTGAATACAATTGGAGATATTGTCTTTGTAAGTGTGCAGTTCGAATTCACCCTGTGCTGTACTCACAGGCTTTTGGTTAACGTGTTCAATGGTTGTGTCGTAAAGATTGCGATACTGAATGAGGTCGGCAATGGTGCCGAGTTTGATGCCGTGCTTGTCAGCGAAGGCCTCAAGTTCCGGACGCTGGGCCATGGTGCCGTCTTCGTTCATGACTTCGACGATCACCGATGCCGGCTCGTAGCCTGCCATGCGCGCAAGATCACAGCCGGTTTCCGTGTGGCCGGCACGGGTTAGGACTCCGCCGGGCTGGGCCACAATCGGGAAGATGTGGCCCGGCTGGACCAGGTCTTCGGCCTTGGCATTTTTTGCGACCGCTGTGCGCACGGTTTTAGCCCGGTCAGCAGCCGAAATGCCTGTCGTTACACCCTCAGCGGCCTCAATTGAGACCGTGAAATTAGTTTCGAAGCCTGAACCATTATTCTCAGCCATGAGCGGCAGGTTCAACTGTCGCGCACGCTCTTTGGTCAGCGTCAGGCAGATGAGGCCGCAGGCGTTGCGCGCGAAAAAAGTAATGTGTTCGGGCGTGACAACGTCAGCAGCAATGATGAGGTCACCCTCATTCTCCCGGTCTTCGTCGTCCATGATCAGGACCATTTTGCCCTGACGAAAATCGTCGAGAATCTCCTCGACTGAACTGATTGGCACAAGCTTCCCCAGCGGTCTCTCCTGGCTCGGCATTATAGCGGAAAGGCCAGACATTCGCGCTACGGGCAAAAAGTCGGCAAGCCTCGTATAATGGGAACCTCGTGTCCATCACAGACTGCTATGCCAATCGATAACGTCGCCTTTTTAACTCGCCTCAAAGCTGTGTGTCAGGATGTGATCACCGATACCGAGCGGCGCTCTGTGTATGAAGCCGATGGCCTGACGGCAAAGCGACAGCTGCCCGGCGTGGTGGTGTTGCCTGAAACTGTCGATCAGGTGCGGGCGATTGTGCGTCTTTGTCATGAATTCGAGGTGCCGCTGGTAGCGCGGGGTGCCGGCACTGGCCTGTCAGGCGGCGCCATGCCGCATGCCGAGGGGGTGCTGCTGGTGATGGCGAAGTTCAATCGTATCCTGGCCGTCGATGCCGGGAACCTGAGTGCTGTGGTTCAGCCCGGCGTGACTAACCTCGGCATCTCGAACGCCGTGGCTGACCTTGGGCTTTACTACGCACCGGACCCGTCCTCACAGATTGCCTGCACGATTGGCGGCAATGTGGCGGAAAACGCAGGTGGCGTGCACTGCCTCAAGTATGGTCTAACGGTGCACAATGTCTTATCGCTCAAGGTGGTCCTGCCAGATGGTGAGCTAACCGAAATCGGCTCGCTGGGTTATGACGCTGCCGGGCTTGATCTGCTGGCGCTGATGCACGGTTCAGAGGGCATGCTCGGTATCGTCGTCGAGGTTACCGTGAAGCTGTTGCCGAAGCCGCCATCGGTGGCAGTGCTGATGGCCGCCTTTGCGACAGTCGATGATGCTGCCCAGGCTGTTGCCGATATTATCGGTGCGGGCATATTGCCGGCCGGTCTTGAGATGATGGACGGGCTAGCGATCCAGGCAGCGGAAGACTACATTCAGGCGGGTTACCCGACCGATGCGGAAGCCCTTTTGCTGTGTGAGCTCGACGGCTTGCCTGAAGAACTGGAAACATTGAGTCAGCGGGTCCAGGACATGCTGGCAACCCGCCAGCTGATGTTGTTACGTGAGGCAACGGCGGAAGAAGAGCGAATGAAGCTCTGGCAGGGTAGGAAAGCGGCTTTTCCCGCCGTTGGCCGAATTGCGCCGGATTATTACTGCATGGACGGCACGATTCCACGTCGGGAACTGGCCGGGGTCCTGGGGCGAATTCGTGAGCTTTCCGCTGAATATGGTTTGCAGGTTGCCAACGTCTTTCACGCCGGTGACGGCAATCTCCACCCCCTGATACTTTATGATGCCAACAATGCGGATGAGCTGGAACGGGCCGAGCAGTTCGGCAGCGACATTCTCCGTCTTTGCATCGAACGGGGCGGCACGATTACCGGTGAACATGGCGTTGGCATCGAAAAGATCAATGAGATGTGCGTGCAGTTCTCGGTGCCCGAGTTGACACTGTTTCATGCCATCAAGGCGGCGTTTGATGAGAAAAGGTTGTTAAACCCGGAAAAGGCGATCCCGACATTGTCACGCTGTGCTGAGTTTGGTGCCATGCATGTGCACGCCGGTGGGGAAAAATTTGAGGCGCTGGAGCGCTTCTAGCGCCGTCTGTCGATCTGAGCATGCCATCCGTCATTGAGCAACTGCAGGAAATCGTCAAAGCGTCAGCTGCGCAGTCACAGGCTCTGCGTATCGTCGGCGGCAATACGCGAGCTTTCCTGGGAGAGCTGTTGACTGCTGAAACGGTTGACCTGAATCTGGCGGATCATACCGGTGTGATCAGCTATCGCCCGGAAGAATTAATGCTGCGCGTACGCGCAGGGACAACCCTGGCTGAGATCGAGAGCCTGCTGGCTGCTGAAGGTCAGATGCTGGCATTTGAGCCACCGGCTTATGGTGAGCATTCAACTATTGGCGGTACTGTTGCGACGGGTCTGTCAGGTCCGCGGCGGCCTTATGGCGGTGCTGTGCGGGATGCGGTGCTTGGTGTCGGTTTAATCCTCCAAGATGGTACCTATGCAGAATTTGGTGGCCAGGTGATGAAGAACGTGGCGGGCTATGACGTCTCCCGTCTGGTCTGCGGTGCCTTTGGTATGCTGGGCCCTGTGGTGGATGCGACGTTTAAGGTGCTGCCTAAGCCCCAGAAAGAAGCCAGCATCTGCATCGCGAGGACGGCTGAGGAGGCGCAGTTACTTTGTCAGCAACTGTTGCAGCGGGTTTCAGGGCTGAGCGCCACCTACTACGAGGCTGGCCGATTGACGCTGCGGTTCTCTGGCAGTCACCAGCTGGTGGACCAGGAACTCGCGCAGCTCGACGGCGAAACAGTAGACAATGTCTGGTGGGCTGAAGTCGGAAATCAGACGCTCGCCTCGTTCGGTGCGGCGGCTGAAGTCTGGCGCTTGTCGACCCGCCCGGATGAGCCGCTCTCGTCGTCGCCATGGCACGTCAGTGACTGGGGCTTCGGCCAGCGCTGGCTGCTGGACCCGGAAACAGATCCGCGTGCCACGTATCGCGGCAGCGGTCATTGGACGCGGCATCGCAGTCGCAGTCCTGATGCGTCGCAACCCGTCTTTGAGCCCCTGCCTGCGGTACACGAGCAGATTACTCAGAGGTTGAAAGCCGCCTTTGATTCGGCCGGGCTTTTCAATCCCGGCCGGATGTATCCGGGGATCTAGGGGGGCAGATGCAGACGAAAATCCATCCCGAACTGGTTGATCTGGCGGAAGTCCAGGAAGCCGATACGATCCTCCGCAGCTGTGTGCATTGTGGGTTCTGTACGGCAACCTGTCCGACCTATCAGTTGCTTGGTGATGAACTGGATGGCCCGCGAGGTCGCATCTACCTCATCAAGAACCTGCTGGAGCAGAACACGATTTCCGAGGCCAGTACCCGGCATCTTGACCGCTGTCTTACGTGTCGTGCCTGCGAGACGACTTGCCCTTCCGGTGTCGACTATGGCCGCCTCGCCGATATCGGTCGCGGGCTTGCCGCCGAGAGAACCGAGGGACCCTGGTTGCGCAATACAGTGGCGCGACTCCTGCGTTTTGTCGTCCCGCGCGGTTATCTGTTCAAGCCGCTGCTGAAGCTCGGCCAGTTAGTGAAGCCGGTAGTGCCTGGATTCCTGGCGGACCATATTCCTGGGTCCAGCCCGGCAAAGTATCCGGTGTCGAGTCAGTCTGAGAGCCGGGTTCTGCTGCTGAGCGGCTGCGTGCAGTCTGCAGCGACACCCAACGTCGTTGCCTCGCTCGGACACCTCCTGACTGCCACAGGCAACGGCTACGAGGTGGTCGATGAGGGCTGTTGTGGCGCACTGGATTATCACCTCGCCGCCCACGACGCCGGCAGGACACGTATGCGCCGCGTGATTGATCTGCTTTACCCGAGGCTGTCCGGAGTGGATGTCATTCTCTCCAGTGCCAGTGGTTGTGGCGTCACCATCAAGGAATATCCGCAGATTCTGCAGCAAGATCCAGTTTATGCGGCGCGCGCCCGCGAAGTTGCCGAGAAAGTAAAAGACCCGGTCGAATACCTTGAGGAAGTTTTTGCAGAGAAGGTATTCAATTCAGACGTTCGGAGAGTGGCGGTGCAGACGCCCTGCAGTCTGCAGCACGGGCAGCGGCTGCCCGGAAGAATTGAAGCCATCCTGGCTGCAGCGGGTTACGAGATTTTGCCGCAGGCCGAATCCCATCTCTGCTGTGGTTCTGCCGGAAGTTATTCGATACTGGAGCCAGAACTGTCAGGCCAGTTGCGGGAAAGAAAGCTCGCCAATCTGACTCAGGCTGATCCCGATGTCATCGTGACCGCCAACATTGGCTGTCAGACCCACCTGGCGGGTACCAGCCCGGTACCCGTCATGCACTGGCTTGAGTTGCTGGCGGAAGATCTTAGCTAGAGAGCTTGCCGGCTCTATCGTAGAGCCACCAGAGCAGGCCTTTCTGGGCATGGAGCCGGTTTTCTGCCTGTTCGAATATGACTGAACGCGGATCTCTGACCATGGCGGTGCTGATTTCGTAACCGTCATGGATTGGCATGTCGTGCATGATCTTGCAGTCAACGCCCTCGAGCAGTGCCTCGTTGATCTGGTAGGGCAGCATCTGCTTTACGCGGGCTGCTTTTTCTTCTGCGAAATCCGGGTTGTTGAAATACTGCATATCAACCCAGGTGTCTGTATAGACAAACGTCGCTTGCTGGACGGCATCTTTCGGGTCCGGGTTATGGCTGACACTGACGGATGAACGGATGATTTCCTGGACGTCGGCGTCTTCGCTCTCACCATTTTCCTCAGCCTCAGGGGTCGATAAGGTCAGTTTCACACCAAGTTTGTCGCAGATAATGGCGAGTGAATTGGAAACGTTGTTCTGCACGCCGACATAGACGATGTGCTGGTCTTCTAGTTCGCCCGCGCAGTGCTCTGATACCGTCAGCAGGTCAGTCAATGCTTGGCAGGGGTGAAACTTCTCGCAACAGCCATTGATCACAGGGACCTGGCTGGCACTGATAATCGTCTCAAGATCGCTGTGATGCAGCAGACGCGCCATGATGCAGCTGACGTTGCGTGACAGGTACTCTGTCTCATAGTCGATGCCGCTCAATACGAAGTTGGATGTCATCCAATCAATATAAACAGCATGGCCGCCGAGTTCTGTCATGGCCACTTCGAATGAAACACGGGTCCGGGTGCTGGTTTTTTGAAACAACATGGCCATCGATTCGCCGGCCAGCAGATCTCTGAAATCTTTGGGCGTTTCTTTGATGACCGAAGCACGTCCCAGAACATCACGGACTTCTGTCGGAGTCAGGTCTTTCAGATTGGGAATGTGTCTCATGCGGCTTCAACCCTGATCGAAGGGGCGGCAAGCTAACTGATTATGGCGGGTTTGTACACCCTGCCCGCAGACGTGCTATTTTGCCGGCATGTGTGGGCGTTTCAACATTATCGATGATCCGCTGGTCCAGCTGATTATGCAGATCACCGGTGTTTCTGACGGTTGGGAAATACATACCGAATACAACATCGCACCGACCCAGCAGGTCCCGGTACTGACCAATGATGGTGAGCATTGGGACCTGCGGCAGATGCGCTGGTGGCTGACACCTTCCTGGTCGGATGGTCCCTCGACCCGGTACAGCATGTTCAATGCAAAATCCGAGACGTTGAGTAAAAGTCGGGCCTACCGCGAACCCTTTAAACGTCGGCGCTGCATTGTTCCGGCCTCCGGTTACTACGAGTGGCGACGGGAAGGTGAACAGAAGCTGCCTTACTATATCGAGCCTGAGGATGATGCGGGGTTTGCCTTTGCTGGCATTTGGGACCGCTGGGAAGGAGACGGCGATGTCGTCGAAAGCTGCACGATTATTACCGCAGCGGCCCCTGAATCCTTGCAGCACATTCATCACCGCATTCCCGTACATCTGTCGACCGAGCAGGCGGCACAATGGGTTAGCGAGACCGCGTCTATCGATACGCTGAATACGCTGATGGCGTCTGAGATCCGCACGCGGATCGCCATCACTCCGGTATCGACCGTCGTTAACAATGCGCGCAACAAAGATGCGCGTTGTATTGAGCCATTGGGTCCGCCCCAGATAGTATGAAGAAGAATCATTGCTAAGCCAGCTGGTCAGTCCACCAGATCTCGCCGCTTTCCATGCCGAAGACGCCGATTGTCATAGAGGTAATCATTGTCGGTGTCCTTTGCTAAATCCTGTCCTTGGAGAGAAAGACTATACGGTGGATCAATTTCGGCTCACGTGAAAATCGCCGTCATCATCAAGGTTGTCGAGCGCGTAACTGACTTCATCGCGAATGTCAGACCCTGAGCGGCCGTTACTCTTGTAAAATTGCAGCAGGTTCCACATTAGCGCCTGGCCGTAGGCATTGCTGTCGATGTTGTATTCCTCGGCCGTTTTAAGGCCTTCCAGCAGGTGTTCTTTCGTAAGAGAGAAAACATTCATCAGGTGTCCTCATTTGGTTCGTACTGTGAGTTGGTACTGTCGAGTCAGTCCGGGTTGATTGAAATTTGTTGTTTCAGTTCGCGGGGAGAGCATCGCTTGATTTGCAGGCCGTTGCATTGATTTACATCAGTAAATGACGTGAGCCCACGATTGAGTGCGGCGACCAGTGCATCATCAATCTTTGTGCCGGGTTCCAGCACAAGATTGCGGATAATCAGCTGGCTGCGCTGGCGATCGGCCTTGGCGTCCATGCGCCCGATCAGTTCATCGCCCCAGAGCAGGGGGAGGGCAAAGTAGCCGTATTTCCGTCTCGGTTCGGGCACATAGCATTCAAGCTGGTAGTCAAAGTCGAACAGAGTCCGGGTGCGACGTCGATTGATGACCAGGTTGTCAAAGGGTGACAGTACCTGGACGCGGTGCTTTGAGATCCGGAGCGGGAACGCATCAAGACAGCGCTGCATCGTGTAGCAGGGTATGCCTTCGACATTCAGTGCCACAATATCGCCTGCTTCAACCAGTCGGTTGAGGGCCGCCCGGATAGGTTTGCCGAGTGCCACCCGACTCAGACGCTTGATCGTCGACTTGGCGTAGCCGACATCGTATTCGCTGCCGACACCGAGGGCGCCCAGCATAGACAGCACCAGATGCTCACACCATTCGTCATGATCCGGCTCACGGGTGTCGACATGGTCCGGCAGGATGTTCTCTTTCAGGTCATAGACTTTCTGGAAGCCTTCCCGGTGGCTCACCATCAGTTCGCCCGATAGATAGAGATATTCGAGCGCTTTCTTGGTGGGCTTCCAGTCCCACCAGCCGCCGCTCCTGTGGCCTGGCGGCGCCTCAAAATCTCGCGACTGCAGGGGCCCTTCAGTGCGGATCCGGTCCAGTACCCGCTGCGCAAGTTTGCGATCATACGCCCTTGATGCGCGCCAGCCTTGCATGACGGGCTGGGAGAAGCGGAAGTGCGCCATGGGCAGGTAGGCAGCGGCGTGACTCCAGTATTCAAACAGTTCTCGTCCCTGCATGAGCTGGTTCAAATGTTGGCTGCCGGCACCGGGAATACGCGTCTGCAGTATGTGTTCGTGGGCACGATTGACCACCGAGATCGTATCGATCTGGAGGTAACCCAGCTGGCTGATGGCTTTCGCAACGGCATCAGCGCCGCGGCCGAAGGTGTTCTGTTGCAGCAGTCCCTGGCGGGCGAGGAAGAGCTTGCGGGCGTCGCGGCGGCTGATTTCCATGCCGGTATCATAGCCTCCCGTGCTATTCTTCGCCTGTCGTTTGTTCAGGAATTCTGCATGCTTCGTTACATTACGACGGCACTGATGGCGCTTTTCTCGATGGCCAGTTTTACCGTGTCTGCTGCCAGTCCAGAGGCAATCTACGGTAAGAACGGCATGGTTGCCTCTCGTTCAACGCTGGCCTCCGAGGCTGGCGTTGAAATCATGCAAAAGGGCGGCAACGCGGTTGATGCGGCCGTTGCGACAGCCTTTGCGCTGGCTGTCACCTATCCGTCGGCAGGCAATATCGGTGGCGGTGGATTTGCCGTCATTCGATTTCCCGATGGCAATGTCGTCACCCTCGATCATCGGGAGAAAGCACCGCTGAAGGCTCATCGCGATATGTACCTGAACGAGGAGGGTAATGTCATCAAGGGTCTGTCGCGCAATTCACTGCTGGCCAGTGGTGTCCCTGGCAGTGTCGACGGCTATCTGACGCTGCTTGAGGCCCATGGCAAACTGAGTCGTCGCGAGGTCATAGCACCGGCGATTCGTCTTGCGGAAAAGGGCTTTGCCCTCGACTGGTATATGGTGCGAAGTTTCCTGCGCGTGCGTGAAGCTATGTCGGCTTATCCGGCATCGATCGAGCAGTTCAGCATTGACGGCGAGCCACCCGAAGTCGGGGACGTCTGGCGCCAGCCGGACCTGGCGAAAACCCTGAAGCGTATCTCGCGGCAGGGCAGGAAGGGATTTTATGAGGGTGAGACAGCAGACCTGATTGTGGCCGAGATGAACCGCGGCGGCGGTATCATCAGCCATGTGGACCTGAAGCAATACCAGTCGGTCTGGCGTGACCCGGTCCACGGTACTTATCGCGGTTACGATATCTGGAGCATGGGCCCGCCTTCGTCCGGCGGTGCACTGCTTGTGCAGATGTTGAACATGATGGAACCCTATGACGTGAGAAACATGGGCTGGGGCAGCGCCGAGGCAATTCATTTGATGATCGAAGCAGAGCGCCGTGCTTACGCGGATCGCGCTGAACACCTGGGTGACGCCGATTTTTATGCTGTGCCTCTCGCGATGTTGACCGACAAGGCCTACGCGCGAGCGCGGTTTGCGGATTTCGACCCGGACAGGGCGTCAGGCAGCGAAGCGATATTTCCCGGTAAGGTGCCGCCGCCCGAGAGCATGGAGACCACGCATTTCTCGGTGATGGACGCGGGTGGCATCATGGTGTCGTTCACGACGACCCTGAACTCATCCTACGGCAGCAAGATCGTCGTGCCGGGTACCGGCATTTTGCTCAATAACGAGATGGATGATTTCTCGGTTAAGCCCAATACCGAGAACCAGTTTCAGCTGATTGGTGCGGAGGCTAATTCGATTGAGCCCGGCAAACGCATGCTCAGTTCCATGTCGCCCACCCTTGTGACGAAAGATAACCAGCCCGTGCTCATCACAGGTTCGCCAGGCGGTTCAACGATCATTACGACGACACTGCAGGTCATCATGAACGTAATTGACCATGATATGACGATCGAGGATGCTGTCAGTCTGCCGCGCTTTCATCACCAGTGGAAACCAAACCGCATCTTTCATGAGCGCTTCGCTTTCTCGCCGGATACGATCAAGCGGCTCAAGTCGAAAGGGCACGAGAATTTCTTGTCACCGCGCTGGGGCCGGGGCATTGGTGACGCCAATTCCATCATGTTCAAAGATGGTGTGCTGCAGGGTGTGAAAGACCCTCGCGCTGAAGGAATCGCCGTAGGCTACTGAGATGAAAGTCCGATTTCTGGCCATCGATGGATTTAACCTGATCCGTCGTATCTATGAGGCCAGAAACCCGCTGGCGGCAACCGACATGCCGGCTGTCATTGATGCGACCGAGCAGTCACTGCAACGTGCGTTGAATCGCCACAAGCCGACGCATGCAGCCCTGGTAATGGAAGATCACGACCGCACCTGGCGTCATCTGCTTTATTCTGACTACAAAGCGAATCGCTCACCCACGCCCGACATGCTGCTGCAGCATATCGACGGCTTTAATCGGGCGGCGGAGAATCTGGGTATCAGCAGTTGCTCGGTGGCGAATTACGAAGCGGATGATGTCATCGCCACAATCACCACGGTTGTTGCTGAGCGCGATGGCGAGGTCGTGATCCTGTCGACCGACAAAGTGTTCCTGCAGTTGCTACGTCCGACGGTGATAGCCAGTGACCACTTTAATGACCGCCTCCACGAGGTAGATGTGATTGCGAGGGATTATGGCGTCAGACCTGACCAGTACATTGATTATCTGGCGCTTGTTGGAGACAAAAGCAACAACGTCAAAGGGGTGCCAGGCATTGGGCCCAAATCGGCGGTTGAATTACTCGCCCGCTACAGTACGCTTGATGCCTTGTTGCACGCAGAAGACGACCGGCTCGCGCAGAAAGTGCAGCGAGCGGAGGGGGAAGCCCGCCGCTGTCGTCAGCTGGTGCAGTTGAAAACCGACGTTGAATTGAACCGGAACTTAAAGTCTTTCCGGCTCGTCACTTCAGGATGAGGATGCAGGACATCTGATCCCCAATAACACGCAGTATTCCAGGAAAAAAAGTGTCTTTACCAACCAGTAGTTTTAAAGCCTACGATATCAGGGGCCGGGTGCCCGATGAGCTCAACACGGATGTGGCCCACGCGGTTGGCCGCGCCTATGCACAGTTCCTTCGGCCAGAGCGAGTCGTGGTGGGACATGACATTCGTCTGTCGAGCCCGGAAATGGCCTCGGCGCTGATCGACGGCCTGCGGACCGCCGGTGTGGATGTCGCGGAAATTGGGGTCAGTGGCACCGAGGAAATCTATTTCGCTACCGACCACTTTGGTTTTGACGGCGGCATCGCTGTGACGGCGAGTCATAACCCGAAAGACTACAACGGCATGAAACTGGTGCGCGAAGCATCAAAACCGATCAGCGGTGATACCGGCCTGAACGATATTCGTGACATGGTGGGACAGAACAGTTTTGCGGCGGCTGCCTCGATGCCGGGCTCGGTCTCGACGCTTGATCACCGTCCCGCCTACATTGAAGCATTGCTGTCCTACGTTGACCTTGATGCCGTGAAACCACTCAAGATTGTTGCCAATCCGGGTAATGGTGGTGCGGGAATAGTCATGCAGGATCTGGCAGCAAGGCTGCCGATTGAGATGACTGAAGTGCATTTTGAGCCGGATGGTGAATTTCCTAATGGTGTGCCGAACCCGCTGCTGGAAGAGAACCGCGCACCAACGATCGAAGCGATCCAAGGTGTCGGCGCGGACCTCGGCGTTGCCTGGGATGGTGATTTCGATCGATGCTTCCTGTTTGATGAAAACGGCCGCTTTATCGAGGGCTATTACATCGTCGGCCTGCTGGCCCAGGCTTTTCTTGATCGAAACCCGGGCAGTGTCATCGTGCATGATCCGCGGCTGACCTGGAATACGATTGATATCGTTCAGAAAGGCGGCGGCAGAGTGGTAATGAGCAAGACCGGACATGCTTTCATCAAAGAACGGATGCGTAAGGAAGATGCCGTTTATGGTGGTGAGATGAGTGCTCACCATTATTTCCGAGATTTTTCTTACTGTGACAGCGGCATGGTGCCGTGGCTGTTGGTGATTGACCTGATGTCGCGGCAGGACAAAAAACTCTCGGAACTTGTAGATGAGCGTATCGAAAAATTTCCGTGCTCCGGCGAAATTAACCGGCGCATTCAGGATGCACCGGCGCTGCTCAAGGAGCTTGAGGCAATATACGGCGCCGGTGCCCTGAATATGGACCGTACCGATGGGCTGAGTATCGAGTTCGCCGATTGGCGCTTTAATATCCGCTCATCCAACACTGAGCCAGTGGTACGACTCAATGTTGAAACGCGGGGTGATGGTCAGCTGATGGAGCAGAAGCGGGATGAACTGCTCGGTCGTATGGGCGGAGAGCCTGCCTGATAACAGTCAGGATCCCTGAGCAGCCCGTCGTTTCTCTGCGGTGGTTTCTTCCAGCGTAATGAGATCCAAGAGGATATGGCCACTTTCTACGAGGTAGGGGTCTGCAGGTTCATCTTCCTCGGCCGCTCCCGGATCAACATCCGCTGGGAGTGTCGATTCCGGTGAACCGGACGAGCCAGCCATCTCGCTGCCCGGTATCGGTTCACTGCTTTGCTCGCCTGCGGTGTCCGGGACGATGGCGCCAGTAATCGGTGTCACCTGGGATGATGCCTCGGCCAAAACCGGTTCCTCTTCCTCATTCAGGTCATCGAGGGAGGCTAGCGCTTCCAGCCCCTGGGCTGCGCGCTTGGTATTTTCCAGGGCCAGCCAAAAGGCTTCACGATCGGCTTGTTCCTGGCGGCGCCTGGCTTCACTCAGGCTAATCACATCTTCTTCGCTGCGTGCCTTGCGATAGGCGAAGGCGTCTTTCAGGTAGTTGAAATCAGCATTGTCCGAGATGCGGTCCTGATGCAGCCAGCGCAGCTCTGGAACGTACTCGTCGATTGAACTCTTCGCGCGGTAGTTGGTGGCATCGATCTTGTCCCACGGCAGCGGATCTTCCAGCGTGCTCTCGCCGATATTCTCTGGGTCGTAGCTCGAGGGATAGATGACATCGGGAATAATGCCGCGCTCCTGCGTACTCTCACCTGAAATTCGGTAAAACTTGGCCTGGGTCATCTTCAACTGGCCCCGGTTGAGAGGCAGCAGCGATTGGACCGTACCTTTGCCGAAGGTCTGGGTGCCAATAATGACGCCACGCTCGTAGTCCTGAATAGCGCCAGCGAAGATTTCAGAGGCCGAGGCGCTCAGACGGTTAACCAGCACGGCCAGCGGGCCGTCATAGATAACGCTGATATCGCGATCGTCGAGGATATCAACCCGATTGCTCTTGCTTCTGATCTGGACTGTTGGGCCGCGATCGATAAAGAGCCCGGTTAATGTCTTGGCTTCCTGTAGCGAGCCACCACCATTGTCGCGAAGATCAATGACGATGCCATCGACATGTTCGGCAGTCAGTTCACGAATCAGGCGTTTAACGTCACGGGTGGTGCTGCGATAGTTGCGGTCGCCTTTCTGCATCGCCCGGAAATCGACATAGAAGGTTGGTATATCAATAACTCCGATCTTGCGTACGGCACCAAACTGCTCGATCTCAATGATTTCAGACTGGGCGGACTGCTCCTCGAGTTCAACCTTGTTTCGGGTGATATTGATAACCTTTGAGGCGCTGGCATCGGTCTGTTTCGCTGGGATCACGTCCAGGCGAACGATCGTGTCTTTCTTGCCGCGGATCAGCTGGACCACCTCATCGAGACGCCAGCCGATAACATCAATCATTTCGCCGTCTTCACCCTGGCCGACGGCAATAATTTTGTCGTTGGGTTTGAGTTGACCGGTTTTGTCGGCGGGACCGGCGGGAACGAGCGATACAACCTTGGTGTATTCGTCCTCCAACTGCAGCACGGCGCCGATACCTTCAAGCGAAAGGCTCATATTGATGTTGAAGTTCTCAGAGGTGCGCGGTGAAAAATATTGGGTATGTGGATCGTAGGTCTTGGTAAACGAATTCATGTACAGCTGGTAGACGTCTTCGCTGTTCGTCTGTTTGGCGCGTGTCAGCCGGTTTTTAAACCGTTTCACCAGCAGTTCCTGAATTTTTTCCGGTTCCTTGTCGGTCAGTTTCAGGTTGAGAATGGCGTCCTTCAAACGCTTGCGCCAGAGATCGTCGAGTTCTTCGTGGCTCGTGGCCCAGGGTAGATTGTCGCGGTCGACGTTGAGACTCTCATCAATCGTGAAATCGAACAGGTCGATGCCAGCGTTCAGTGTCGCCACGACGTTGTCAAAGCGTGCGATCACGCGCTCGTGGTAGCGGTTGAATATCTCGAAGGCAGGTTTCAGGTTGCCGCCGCGCAAGGCGTTATCCATCGTATAGCGATACTTTTCAAACTCCGCGATGTCGCTCGCAAGGAAATAACTCTTGCTTGGGTCGAGGTCACTGATATAGGTGTCATAGATCTTCGACGACAAATTGTCATCCAGGACAGCCGGCACGTAATGACGCGATGCCAGCGCGTCGACAATGTTCTGGGTCGTTGTGACATGGACTGGCATCGGGGCAAGTCTGGTTTCAGCCGCTGGCGCGCTTGCCACAGCCTGATCTGCGAAAACCGTGGCAAGTGAAGTCGAGAGGACACCTGCGAGAACACCGGTGGAGATTCTATTCATCGATAGTGAGTTAGCCGAAATACTACTTAGGGTCAGTTTAGTGTCGATTCCGTTTGCAGATCAACTTTTGTGGCATAATCCGCAACTGTTTTGCGACACATGGCAGGAGTTACGTGATAAAACTGAGTAAATACAGGGTGTTAGTGGCGGCTCTTGCCCTGGGTTGTGCGCCGCTGGCTTCCGCCGAGGAGGCTGAATCTGTGGATATGGCGGCCGAACTTGGTTATTTCTACGGCTATTCGTTCGGCAACATGCTGAAAGATGGCCGTAGCGAGGATGTTGATCTCGAGCGCCTGATGCAGGGGTTGATTGATTCTCTCGGTGGACAGCCACCTGCCCTCGATGCCCAGAAACGTGAAGTGATCTTCGCTGAAGTCAGGCGCCGCCAGGCTGTCGCCCAGGCGGAGCATGAGCAGGCCGCCGCAGCCCAGGCCGAAGCTGAACAGCAACAGGTGGCGTCCAACCTTAAAGTTGCCGAAGAATTCCTGGCTGAAAACGCGAAGCGAGCGGGTGTAATGACCACGGCTTCCGGTCTGCAGTACGAAGCGCTGCAGGAAGCAGATGGACCTGTAGCAGTGGCATCCTCCCGCGTTGTTGTGAAGTACAAAGGCAGTTTCACCGACGGCCGTATATTCGATCAGTCCGGTGATAAGACGGTCGAATTCAGCCTTGGTCAGGTCATCAGCGGCTGGACCGAAGGTTTACAGTTGATGAATGTCGGTGACATCTACAAACTCTACCTGCACCCTGACCTGGGTTATGGGGCTGGTGGGGTCGGGGAGATTCCTGGAAACAGTGTGCTCGTCTTTGAGATCGAGCTCGTTGAAATAAAGTAAGTACCTTGATTAAAGATCCTCTCATCAGGCGATTTATCTCGGCGTCGTTTTTTGCGGCGGCATTTGTCTGGGTAGCCGTCACCTACTTTAATGTCGAGGCTGAGGTCGTCTGGGTACTACTTATTTTCTCGGTGCTGTTCGTGCTGGGTATGATTGCGATCGGTCTGGCGGGAGCGCCATTCATCCGCCTGTTGCGCAGCAAACCGAGCCTGCTGGCACAGATCGAAGAAGATGAAAGGAATGCCGCGGCACAAAGTGATGCCACGGGTGAACGTGAGGCGAAAGCCGATTAGTCGAAGTCCAGCGGGCGGATAAAGCGGTCGATACGCGGCAGATAGTAGGACTCATAGTCGACTGAAAATGCCACGGTATGGGCACGCCCCGTAATGCGATCACGTG
>Ga0181575_10001504_pt1 | contig 16794 bp, 9 predicted proteins | sample 101ome_23_FD_145599 | JGI IMG/M metagenome (GOLD analysis project Ga0181575, IMG submission 145599) | Coastal salt marsh microbial communities from the Groves Creek Marsh, Skidaway Island, Georgia - 101411CT metaG (spades assembly) | ecosystem: Environmental > Aquatic > Marine > Intertidal zone... | reverse complement strand
AGCCTTTTGCAAGGCTTGCAAATAAGCCTGCTTGAGGTGCTGCAAGTTCTCTACCGCCAATCCCGCCTGGAGTATTTTCATGAAGCAATTGCATGATCGGAGCCATTACTAGAGAAGCAACTGCAACGCCAGCGATTTGCATTGTTTGTTGTTTATAAGGAGTTGCTCCTACAATTTGACCAGTTTTTAGGTCATTGCAAACATCTCCTGAAGTACATGCAGCACAGCATACTATTGCAGCTACACCGAGCGTAGCTATCATTCCCTCTGTACCAGAAAAACCAAAGATATAGAGCATGCCACCAGTAAATAGTACTGCAGTAATTGTCATGCCTGAAACCGGAGAATTTGAGTTTCCAACTAGTCCTACGATATAGGATGCAACTGCAGTAAAAAAGAATGCCATTACAATCATGATTATTGTTGTTATTGCAGCAATTGCTGCATTATTTGTGATGTAAAAATAAACGCCGCCAACCAAGACTATAGCAATTACAGAAAATATATTAATTGCCTTTGCTGATATGTTTTGTTCATTTAAAGGAGTGTTGATTTGATCTGAATTTAATTGGCTTTTTCGCAATACCTTAATAGCATCAATTAATCCTTTTCTCACTTTAAAGATTGAGGCTATACCACCAATTACCATGGCTCCAACGCCTATGTATCTTATTTTTGCAGACCAAAGAGCCCATGCCCCATCAGCAGGGTGTGATATATAGTCTAATCCGCCACCCAACAAAGGGATGCCTATTAACCAACCTATTGAACCTCCAATAAAAATAAGCACAGCGACATTTAGCCGAACGATGAATCCTACAGCAAGTAAGGCAGGAGATATATCGCTACCAAAGAAAAATATTCTACTTCCGCTAAGCATTGCTGTTTCGAGATTGCCTTTAAGAACCCCAGCAAATGAAATCAATCCTTTAAATGCGCCACCAACTAGGGCTCCTTTAATAATTGATGTTGCATTATCCGATTCAGCATCATCTTGTCCAGCTTCAAGTACAGATGCACATGCTAATCCTTCAGGGTATTGCAGGTTGTCTTCATTTTTTACAATGAAAACCTGTCTCATTGGGATCATAAACAATATACCAAGTAGTCCTCCTGTAAAAGCAATTACAGTTGTAAGATACATATCAAATGACTGCCACACGCCGATTAATATTAATGCTGGCATTGTGAAAATTATTCCTGCTGCTAGAGATTCACCTGCAGAAGCAGCTGTCTGAATTTGATTCGCTTCTAAAATTGAGTTTGAGGTTCCACTCATTCTGGAAAAATATTTTAAAGCTAACATACCAAGAACAGCTGCAGGTATAGAAGCTGAAACGGTCATTCCCGCTTTAAGTCCGAGGTAAACATTTGCCGACCCCATTATTACAGATAACAACAAACCTAAAACAATTACTCTTAAATTTAATTCTGGCAATAATTTTGAATCGTTTTGCATAAAATCCCTTACATTATATTATGGAGCAACATTACAAAACTTGTTTAGTTATAATGAACTATATTTTCACCTTCAAATACCTCACCAATAGTATAGATATTTGTAATGTTATTTAACGCTTTTTCTATAGAATCCACGGAATCACTATCTACAATGAAAACCATACCAATACCCATGTTAAATGCTTGGTACATTTCGTCTTCTTCAACGTTGCCAAGGTCTTTTAGCGTATCAAATATTGGTAGGGATGGCCAAGTCCCTTTTTGAATTTTTACTGAGCACCCACTAGGCAATATGCGGGGTATGTTCTCTGTTAAGCCTCCGCCAGTGATATGTGCAATTCCTTTCACATTGATTTTTTCATTTAATAATTTAAAAACATGGTTAGTATAGTTTATGTGTGGCTCTAGTAGCGCTGCTCCAACTGTATCATTTAGACTTTCAAGGTATGTATTAACATCATAACTCATGTCTTTGAAAAAAATTTTTCTTGCTAGTGAATACCCATTTGTATGTAAGCCATTTGATGGCAACCCTACTAAAACATCACCGGGTGAAATGTTTTTACCAGTTATAATTTTATCTTTATCAACTATGCCTGTTATAACGCCAACAAGATCATGTTCGCCTGGTAAATATGTGTCTGGCATTTCAGCCGTTTCTCCACCAACAAGTGATACGCCAGTTTCTTTGCATGCTTTTGCCATGCCCTCGACAATTTTATCAACAATTATAGGGTTTAGTCTATCATTTGCAATGTAATCTAAAAATGTTAATGGTTTTGCGCCCATTACCAAAATATCGTTAGCACATGCACTCAAAAGATCTATGCCGATTGTATTAAATTTTTTCATTTTTCTGGCTATGATTGTTTTAGTCCCTACACCATCAATGCTTTGAACTAAGACGGGTTTTGCGTAGTCTGATAATATTTCTTTAATACTATATAACGACCCGAAACTTCCAATGCCAGTGAGCACTTCTTTTGTGTGAGTACTTTTAACTTTTTCCTTAATTAAGTTTACAGCTTCATTGCCTGCTTTGATATCTACACCTGCAGATTTATAATCTGTTTTTTTATCGTTCATTATTTTATTTTTTCTCGGAGCCCATTAGTCCAGAGACTTTTAATTTCTTCAACTTCCATATTGATTGCATCGTTGACTACTAATTTTTGATCTTTGGAGGTTTCTCCAATTAACTCCAAATTGATATTATGATTATTAAAAACCTCATTTACGTTTTCAGTCTTTGAATCTTCTACTTCAATGATGAATCCACCAGTCTCTGAAAAGAGCAACTTCTCAATTGATAATGTTCCTGGTATAGTTACAGAGCATCCAATGTTATTTTTAAAAGTCATTTCAGACAATGCAACAGCAATTCCACCATCAGAAATATCATGACATGATTCAATTAGTCTATCATCAATACAATCTGTGATAGCATATATTTGATCTTTAACTTCATTCAAATCTGGGTTCGGGACGTTAGCTCCTAACTCACCAAAAAGATTATAATATAAGCTTCCTCCAAGTTCATCCTTTCTTTTTCCTATCATAAATATTTTTGAATTAATTTTTTTAAAAGACATCGTGATTGCTTTAGCCACATCATTCATTTTTCCTAAACAACTAATAATTGGGCTTGGTGGTATTGATCCTGATTTTGATTCGTTATAAAAGCTGACATTACCTGCAATTATCGGGGTGGGGGAGTCTGGGTGTTCTTTTAATTTTACTCCTTTGCATGCATTTGAAACCCCTTTTACTGCTTCAACAAATTCCCACATTTGATGAGGTTTTTCTGGGTTACCAAAACAGAGACAATCTGATAAAGCATGTGGAGTAGCTCCTACAGAAGCGACATTCCTCATCGCTTCAAGCGTTGCATTCATTCCACCTAGATATGGATTTATTTTACTTTGGTTTGGATTATGATCTGTGGAAAGGGCTATTCCAACCTTTCTGATTTCTTTTGGGTATTCATCACTGTTAAATGGGGCCATAACACCAGCATCACTCATGCCTGATTCTATTATGGTTCTTCCTTGTACTTGCTTATCATAAGATTCAAAGACAACGGCTCTTGATGCAATATTTTCATGTGAGATCATTTTCTTAAGTATGATATTTAAATCATCAGGGGTAGAAATTTTAGGCTCTTTAAAAACATTATCTGGTTTTTTATATTCCCTGTCATATATAAATCCTTTTGTGACTTCCTCAGCGAGAGCGTCTACAATCTTTTCACCATTATTATACACTACATAATTTTTATCATCTTTAATCTTACCTATCACGGATGCTTTTGCTCCTGAAGATACATTAGGTAGATCAAAATCTTGGTTATAGTGTTTAACTATTTTTTCTGTTAACTCTGGCGGACTGACCCACATAAACCTTTCTTGTGTTTCTGAACACAAATACACACTTGGGTGTAAATCGTTCATTCCAATATGAACTTTATCTAACCATACTTCAGATCCATATCCTGATGTTTCAGCCAGTTCAACGCTTGCACAAGCTACACCGCCAGCTCCTAAATCTTTAAAGCCTACTTTTTCACAAAAGTTGTTCTTTTGTAAATATTTAAATAAAGAGTAGGTTGATTTTAGTAAGTGCCTTTCTAGAAATGCGTTTGGCTCTTGCACAGCTCCTTTATTTTGCTCTTTTTTTTCTTCCTCTAGTTCTAACGAAGCAAAGCTTGCACCTCCAAAGCCGCTATTGTCTGTTGGCTTACCTAATAAAATCAAATCATACCCGTTTGATTTTTTAGGAGCATAGGAGTGAATAATATGGTCCTCTCTTACTATTCCTAAGGTTACTAAAGTAACGAGACAGTTATCATTATATCCGCTGTCATAATATATATCTCCACCAATATTAGGAATTCCTAAAGGGTTTCCGTAACCAGCGACCCCTGCAACAACTCCATCATGTATCCACTTTGTTTTATTACTATCTATTTCGCCAAATCGAAATGAATCTGAGCAGGCAATTACCTCTGCGCCCATGCACATTACATCTCTAACATTTCCACCAACTCCTGTTGCAGCGCCTTCATAAGGTACAATCTGAGAAGGGTGGTTATGAGATTCGTGACTCATTACAACGCACCATCGATGTCCTTTTTTGTCTGTTGTGATTGCAACTACCCCAGCATCCTCTTTTGCGCCTAGAACAACATCCGGGCCCTCTGTAATGAATTGTTTTAAGTGATTTCGACTGCTTTTGTATGAGCAGTGTTCTGATCCTTGGATAGAAAATAACACTAACTCAGCAAGGGAAGGGGGCCTGCCAAGCATTTCATTTTGAATTTTTTTCCCTTCTTCAGGAGTAAGAGCTATATTTAATTCAGAAAGTTTACTTTTTATCTGATTATCGTCTAGCCCTGAAAGATCAATTATTTCTTTCGTAAAATCCATTTATCAGCGGATTATAGTTTCATGTCTTTGTGGACCAACTGATATTATGGTTATCTTGCAATCAATTTGATCTTCAATATACTTTACATAATTACGAAGAGCTAATGGAAGCGCATCAAACCCTTCTTTGATCATGTCTGATGTTATGTCTCCCCAACCTTCTAAGGTTTCATAAACAGGTTCTGATTTTCTAAAGTCTGTTAATGATGCCGGCATTTCTTTTATTATTTTATCCCCGACTCTATAAGAATGGCATATAGGGAGTTTTTCAAACCCGGATAAAATATCAAGTTTTGTCAGAGCGATTTCTGATAGACCATTGGTCCTCACTGCCTGTCTTACTTGTACTAAATCTAGCCACCCAACTCTTCTTGGCCTTCCTGTTGTTGTTCCGTATTCACCGCCTTTGTCTCTAAGAGCTGTTGCTTCATCTCCTTCAAGTTCAGTAGGAAGAGGGGATTGACCTACTCTACTTAGGTACGCTTTTGTTACGCCAATTACTCGGTCAATTTTTCTAAAGGTTATACCTGTACCAGATGAAATATGCCCAGCGAGAGTATTACTGCTAGTGGTATGGGGGTAAACACCATGATCGACATCTAGACTTATGCCTTGTGCGCCTTCAAATAATATAGATGATCCATTTTTGTAAGAATTATAAAGGTCAACAGAAACATCTGAAATGTAAGGTTTCAAAAATTTCCCAAACTCAATGTATTCATTAAAAATATCATTCTTATTAAGATCTGAAGTGTGACCAAAAGCTTTAATTAATGTCATATTAAAACTAAAAGCTTTTTCTAATTTGTCTTTAAATACTTCTGGCTCTAAAAGATCTATCATCCTTATTCCATGTCTATACATCTTGTCGCCATACACTGGCGCAATGCCTCTTTTAGTGCTTCCTGCTGCTAGTTCACCTTGGTGTTTAGTTAAAGCAATGTCCATTTCAATATGGTATGGTAAAATAACATGGGCGCGATCACTAATCTTTAAATTTGGATCGACCCCTTTTTCTTGTAGGTATTTAATTTCTTTGATTAGTGCTGAAGGGTCAATGACAACTCCATTACCGATCACACTTACAGGGTGACTGTATAAAACTCCAGATGGGATTAGGTGCAATTTATACGTGTCGCCGTCTACAATGACGGTATGCCCTGCATTATTCCCGCCATGAAATCGGACTACATAATCAGCTTCACCTGCAAAAAAATCGGTGATTTTCCCTTTACCTTCATCGCCCCATTGAGCGCCTATTATTGTGGTAATTCTTGAAGAGTTTTTTGACATACTTTAAAGTTTATTTTATAAAAACATTAAATCTTTTGATTAAACAGCACTGAAGATTAATCAAACTAGTCTTTCAATTAAAGGTCTATTGTTATTGGCTCTTAGATTTTTCTTTATATCCTGCTTTTTTTTTCGCCCAGATAAGTAATCGTTTTATTGGGGGAAAATAATCAGCCAAAATAATTAGGCCTGGGATGCCAAATAACCATCCTTGAAAAATGGGGATTAAGCCGCCTATCAGGCCAATGATAACCAAAATGATTCCAAGTGCGATTCGAAGAGTATGCTTCATATAGTTTTAACGTATTATACTTGCTTGAAATTAATGAACATTCATTTGTAAAAATTCAATCTCTTGATTCTTATCAAACAATTCTTTTATGCTATTGTTATATTTGTGCAGATGAAAATGAAGATATATTTATGAAATTTAAACGATATAATTACAAGAAAAAAAATGATCGAGAAATACTTGAGCATTCTCACAATTTTATGCAGCTAATGTTAAACAGGAGGAGCATAAGGGATTTTTCATCTAAGGAAGTTTCAGATAAAGTAATCGAAAATATTTTAAAAACTGCAATAAGCTCCCCATCTGGAGCGAATAAACAGCCGTGGAGTTTCGTCGTAGTAAAAAGCAGAGATCTAAAGAAGAAAATTAGAATTGCAGCAGAACAAGAAGAAAAAAAGTTCTATGAACAAAGAGCAACTGATGAATGGTTAGATGATTTAAATAAATTCGGAACTAATTGGGAGAAGCCATTTCTTGAAGATGCACCTGCATTGATCATCATTTTTAGACAGTCGTATGACAATAGTGAGGGCAAGAAGAGAAAAAACTATTATGTTAATGAGTCTGTTGGTATTGCATCTGGTTTTTTAATTACCGCAATTCAAAATGCTGGATTGGTTTGTTTAACGCATACCCCCAGCCCAATGGGGTTTCTTGAAAAGATCTTGGAAAGACCTAAAAATGAAAAAGCCTATTTACTTATACCTATAGGTTTTCCTAAAAAAGATGCCCAGGTTCCAGTTTTAGATAAAAAACCATATAGTGAATCTGTCAAGGTGCTTTAAGATGATAAAAATATTTGTTACGGGAGGAACTTTTGACAAAGACTATGATGAAAAAAATGGAAGGCTTTACTTCAAAAAAACTCATATGAATGAGATTTTAGCATTAGGCAGGTCTAAGGTTGAAGTTGGTATTGAAACACTTATGATGCTTGACAGCTTAGATATGAAAGAAAAAGATAGAGAATTAATCGTGAAAAAATGTGCAGCCGCTACTGAAGAGCAAATTGTAATTACTCACGGCACAGATACAATGACTGATACAGCCAAAGTTCTTGGCGCCAAGCATCTTAAAAAAACAATTGTAATAACAGGCGCAATGATACCATATAAGTTTGGCACTTCAGATGGTCTTTTTAATATTGCTAGCGCTCTGGCTTATGTGCAGACAATGCCGCATGGTGTATACATTGCGATGAATGGCAGAGTCTTTTTACATAATAAAGTAAATAAAAATAGAGAAACAGGAATTTTTGAGGAAATAAAATGAAGGATGTAATAATTTATCACAATCCAAGATGTAGTAAGAGTAGGCAAACTCTACAAATAATTAAAGATCATGGAATACAGCCAATAGTGGTGGAGTATTTAAAAGTGCCCTTGAAAAAATCTGAACTAGATAATATTTCTAGGTTGCTAAATAAAAGACCTAAAGATTTTGTGAGAAAAAACGAGGCTGATTTCAAAGAAAATAATATCAAAAATATTATTGAAAATGATGCTGGGCTAATTAATGAAATGGTCAAATTCCCTAAAATTATAGAAAGGCCAATTATACTTTACAAGAACAAAGCTGTAATAGGTAGGCCACCAGAAAATGTATTAGGACTGTTAATTTCTTAAATTTTTTATGCATATATATATAATGTGTAAAATGAGTCAAAAAAAATATAAAATTAAACTTGACACACATCGTTTCCAGCGGTTAGGTTTATTGTACACGTTCTTGGGGTGATGCGGGTAGGACTTTGCTATCTATCTGTCCAAAGGAGGAAAAAATAAACTAAATTGTTGTTTTTTTACTCGGTGTCCAAGGATTTTAAAAAAATTTGATTAATGTAAACTGGAGGCAGAAAAATGGGAAAAATCTCAAAATTAGTCGCTCTCACTTTGTTAATGTCATTTGCGTTATCGCAGACGACAGGTAAAATAAGGGGAACAGTAACCTCAGCAGATGGGCAACCACTTGCTGGTGCAAACGTCATTGTTGATGGTACAACAAAAGGTGCCGCTACTGATGGCGAAGGTAATTATACAATATTAAATGTTGAGGCTGGTACTTACAGCGTTACTGCATCATACATTGGGTATCAAAGCAGTACAGAATCTAATGTATCTGTTAAGGTTGACCTTACTACTCCGCTGAGTTTTGCAATGCAGACATCAGCTGTTGAAGGGGAAGCTGTCACAATTGTTGGTGAGAAAAGACTTATTGAGAAAAGTGCTACAAACTCTGTTAGATCTGTAAGTTCTGAAGAAATTCAAAATTCTGCTTCTAGAAGTGTTTCTGGTATGCTTGATATGCAGGCCGGTGTTAACATTACAAACGGTAGACTTTCTATTCGTGGTAGTAGAGCAGAGGAGGTTGCTTACACTCTTGATGGAGCATCAATTACTGACGTGGTAAACACAGGTAGAGACGTATCAGCCATTCCGGAAGCTCTTGCAGAGATTTCTGTTGAGTCCGGGGGATTCGGCGCTCATATTGGTGGTGCCAATTCAGGTGTAGTTAGACAAACATTGAAAACTGGTGGTAATGATGTAGCAGGAACTGTTCGCTTTGAAACTGGCGATTATGGTCACACAGATTTAACTGCAACAGTTGGAGTGCCAATCGGTGATAAAGTTAAAACTTTCATTGCGCTTCGTAGTAATCATGTTGATGATTGGAACCCAACTTATTACAAAGATTTTTCAATTAATGATGGTCAGCCATTAGAAAGTACGGTTTCTGGTAGTACTCCTGATGGTGAGACAGTAGTGGTTGATTTTAAGTCTGGTGGTAAAGATGGTATTGCTCATAGAGCTCAAGACATTCTGCAAATCAATGCTACTGGGACAGTTGATCTTGGGCCATTGAACTTGCGTTTATCAGCAGTTGTTGATAACAATACTTATGAAAGTAATAGTCTTCCAATATATTATATGCATAATACAGAGAGGCTTCCTAAGACTGAGAGGAAGCTTTCTATGTATAATGCTAGAGCAAACTACTTTTTAAATCCAAATATGCTTCTGTCAGCTGGTTTAAGCACATTTAAGCGTACATATGAAAAATATGATGACGCTATGGGTAAGCCAGATGGATTTGGAGATCTACTTGGTTGGTATGATTCAACTTCAGTTGCTGCAGCAGGGGTAGATGCTTCTTGGTGGGCTGCTGGTAACACTAACTTTGCGCTTCCAGGGGCAACATATATTTCACCTGCTCCTTATTATGTAGCTAATACTTTCGCTTTTTCTCGCCCGGGTGATGTTACTACTGATTATGACAAGAATGAGAGATCTTCTTTCGGCTTTGATGCAGGTTTGACTTGGCAAAGAGGAGATCATGAAATTCGTGCTGGGTTTGATTACAAGAAATATACTTATCGCGTCTATGAATTGAGTACGACTGCAATGTACAACATTAACAAAGCTATTGCTGATGGTGATTACACACGTGAGCAAGCAGCTAGCGGCGATAATGCTCAAGTAACATCTGATCTATCACTATATAATAGAGATGGGCAAATAGGCTATGATGATTATGGTAATGAAGTCAATGACGGCTTTGATGGCCCTCGTGAGCCAACAGTAACATCTTTTTATGTCAATGATAAATTTGAATCCGGAGACCTCGTTTTAAGTGCGGGTGTTCGTATTGATAATTTTATGATGGATGATTTTAAAATGAAGGATCCAGCAAATCCAGGCTGGGATCAATCAAACCAAGGTATAATAGAAGACGAATTTGAAGAGTCTGAAACAAAGAGCGTGATTCAACCGCGAATTGGTCTTGCTTTCCCTGTTTCTGATCAAATGGTCTTTCATTTGCAGTATGGTAAATTTGCGCAGATGCCTGAGCTTGATCTACCTTATGCGTCTACCCGTTATATGCATTTAGTTTGGGGTGGTCAAAACTATACTCCAGATCCAATGGGATTTGACCTTGATCCGATTGAGACAACTCAATATGAGGTGGGTATGAGTTATCAGTTCTTGCCTTCTGCTGCGATCGATGTAACTGCTTTTGCTAAGAATACAACAGGTCAGGTAGTTGTAGGTAAAAACGAAGAAGTTGATATTTCAAATACATATGGTGTAGCTCAAGACGCTTTCTATTACAAGAATGGTGATTTTACTACAGTGAATGGTTTTGAGTTCACGCTTAGAACTCGTAGGGTTAGCAGATTACAAACATTTGCTTCTTACACTTGGTCAGATGCAAGAGGAATTAATTCAGATCCTAATACAGGAGCTGGTAACATTGCTCAGGATCTACTAAGTCCTCCGCCATTAATGATTTCACCACTTTATTATCATAACAAGCATCGTGGTGCATTATCACTTGATTATCGTTATGGCGCTGATGATGGTTTACTAAGTGGTCTTGGTGTTAACCTAGAATACAAGTTTAACAGCGGCCATCCTTACACAAGAAGTGATGGAGGTATGGGTCAACGTGCAGCAGATGAGGGTGCTCTTCTTGAAGATGCTCGTTCTCGTGAGCCTCAAGAGCCAGTTGGTGGTTCAACTACTCCTTGGCAGTATTACGCTAATTTAAAAGTTGATTACAAGTTATCATTAGGTGGGGTTGGCGTTACGCTTTTCGCTTATGTAGATAACCTTTTTGATAAGAAGAATGTTATTAATGTTTATTCTAGATCAGGAAATGCTTATGATGATGGTTTCTTAACAGATCCAGCATTAAGCTCTGAAATAGTAGCTGCGAATGGTCAGACTTATGTTGATCTTTATCGCAATGTCAATCTAGAAAACAGACAGCATTATATTAATGATTTTGGAATTGACGTTTTTGCAAAGCCTCAAGTTGTTAAGCTTGGTGTGTCAGTTAATTTCTAATCTGTCTATCGAATAGATGATAATTAAAAATAAAGAAGAGGGTATAAAAACCATGAAAATAAATAATCTTAAACTAATAGTTGCGATGAGTGTACTTCTTGTCTCAAGCTTATTCGCTCGCGAAAAGGCTTCGGCAAATGTTAACTCTAGGGCATCTGAGAGAGTGCTTAATGGTGAAAATTTGTCACCAGGCATTTCTGTACTTAACATCAATAATATAGCATACTGGATAGGAAAAGATGGTGCATATACTACTGCCGGTAGTCCTAATGGCACCATGGCTGATTATCCAATCTTTACCGGCGGGTTTATTTACTCAGATGGTATGTTATGGGGTGCTAAAGTAAAAGGTGATGGACAAGGTGATGGAGTAAGAGTTGGTGGTTCTACGTATAATCACGGTTTAAAAGCTGGTAGAATTATAACTGATGCTAGTGGTGCTGTTCTTGGTTCTGATGATCCGGTTAATAACCACGTTTGGAGAGTTAGAAAAGACTGGGCATCTGCAGACTTAACAGTTGATGCAGCAAATTATTATGCAGTTGGAACTGGTGATGTTTCAGCGGCTCAAATTGCTGTTGTTAAAAATCAATATGAATATGATTGGTATAACTGGCCTGCAGCTTGGGGTGCTCCTTACGAAGACGTTAATGGTGATGGTAGTTATGACCCTGCTGTCGACGTGCCTGGATATCCTGGCGCTGATCAGACAATGTGGACTATTGCTAATGATGTCCCATTAATTGTTAATACCGCTGGAGATAGTATTGGCTATCAATCTACCGCGCCAAATTTATATGGTGCTGATCCAATCGGTATTGAGCTTCAAATTACTTTGTGGGGTTATGCTTTTGGTGCTAGTGACCCACTAGGAAACAATATTTTTAAATCAGCCAAAATGAAATATATGGGTCTTCCAGGAACGCCTGATGGGGCTATGCTTGATTCACTTTATTTTACACAGTGGTCAGATCCTGACTTAGGTACATATACTGATGATTATGTAGGTTGTGATGTAGACTTATCTTTTGGTTACGTATATAATGGTAACAGGTTAGATGGTGTCTTTAATGGGATCTTCAATCTTCCAGTACCAGCTGGTGGTTATGACTTCTTACAAGGTCCTCCTGATAATATGGATATAGATGGTGATGGTGATACTACAGAATTTTTAGGTATGACCTCATTTACCTATTTTGGTGCTGGATCAGCTATCGACGATCCTGATCTTTCATCATATGCTGGTTCATTACAGTTCTTTAACTTAATGGAGGGATTTTTACCTAGACCAGAATATCCGGTTCAGATTCCTTTTACTGACCCAATTAGTGAGCTTGAAACAAAATATGCGCTTTCAGGAGATCCTGTTTCTGGTTCGGGTTGGATTGATGGAATTGTTTTGCCTCCTGGTGATAGAAGAATGGTTATGGCAAGTGGTCCTTTTAGGTTGAATTTAGGTGAGGAAGCCGATGTTGTATTTGGTATTGCCGGTGGAATGGGGCTAGATAATGTTTCCTCTGTATCGGTAGCAAAATTTCATGATCTTTATGGTCAATATGCTTATGATCAAGAATTTAACTTACCAAGCGCTCCGTCTTCTCCTTCAGTTTCTGGAATTGAAATGGACGGATCAATTGGTCTTGATTGGGGTTCTGATGCTAATTCTGTTTCATCAACAGAAGAAACAGTTAGTGCTGGATTTGAATTTGAAGGTTATGTTGTTTATCAGCTTCCTTCTGCAGGTTCACCTTTAAGTGAGGCCGTTAAGGTTGCTACATATGATAAAGTAAATTTAATTCAGAATATCTTAGATCCATCTATCGATCCAATTACTGGTTTAGTTGTCGATGCAGCTAAGCAAACAGGTACAGATGCTGGGATTCAACGTTACTTTGAAACCGATTACGATGAAGTAAGAGGCCGACCAATGTCAAATGGTGTAACTTACCATTTTGCTGTAACCGCTTATAGTTACTTACCTGATAATGACGGAAGTCCTTTTAAAACATTAGAGTCTGGCGAAACTCGAGTGGCTGTCACACCTAGGTCTTTGAATCCAGGAGAAACAGTACACAGTGAGATGAGTTCAGCAATTGACATCACTCATAACGGAACTGCAAATGCTACGATCAATGTTAGTGTTATCAATCCTTCTGAGTTAAAAGATGAAAGCTATAAAGTAACATTTGATACGCAGGTATACGCTCGTGATATCACTGGCACTTGGAACAAGGTTGTTTCAAGAAGTGCAAATAGCGTTGCGGATGCAACAGACTGTGCAGCATCTACGATTACAGCAACAGCTTATGCTTCAGCAAATCTTGGTACTATCGATTTAGTCCTAGATTTTACACTTTCATGTGCTGATGGTGCTTGGATTGATGGAATTCAGATGACATTCCCTGATGGATTTGCTTCTAAGGTGAATAGCTATGGTGTTACTGGTATCGGTAATATTTGCTCTTACGGTACAGATTCAGGCCAAAACTGTGATAACTTAGATGGTACTTGGACTGGTGATGTGCTCCTTTATGGAGATGACGATCGTACAGGTTTTGGAGCGTTTGAATCTAGTAATACCTTTACAATCAATTATACTCCTAGTGATGCAGGTACATGGGACTTACCACTTGCTGTAGATTACGTCATATATGATGATCACTACACAGATGTAAATTCTGATGGCGTAGGTACTTCAACAGCTTCAACACAAAATTTTGAAGAGAAGACTGAGTATCACTGGAATTTGTCTACCACCTCTGGTACAGTTTTGCTTGAAGATCAAACATTCATCGGTGGTGCTGACCTTTATGGTGGCATGAGCGTTGATAATCAGTCTGGATTACATTACAATACTTCAGCTGCTGTTAATGTTAACGGTTTTCATGTAAATGTAGAAGGTGGTTATGATTCACCAGTAGATTATTTTGAGTCTGTCATTACACCTGATGCTGCAAATGCGGCACTTTATGGTGAGTCTATTTTTGATTTGGGTTCTTACATTAGATATGGATGGGCTTTAACATCAAAGGCTATAGATACTGAAGGTACAGGCTTAGAGTCTGTTGATTTCTTACAGAGAGATACCGAAGTAAGGTGGGTTGGTGAATTTGTCGATGAGCCAATTACAACAGATGCTGGCGTTGTTTATTACACAGCTGATACAAATCTTCCTCATTCATATGCATGGATAAGCGGCTCTAGAATAAGCCCTCTATCTGAGCACCCAGATCCAGCTAATCCTGGAGACGGCTCAGCATTTAGAGTAGCTGTACCATTTGAAGTCTGGGACATGGAAGATCCAGATGGTCCTCGTCAAATTGATATTCAGATCTATGATAGAATACAGTCTTACAATTCAGGGGACACGGTTTATGTGTTTAACCCATATGATCGTATGTATACGCACTTTATGATGGCTGATTACCAGGAAGATGGTTTATATGAAGATGGACCTACAGGAACACCTACAGATTTCTTAACATGGAATATTGTTTGGTGGGATGCGCAGTTTAACCAAGGCGATGTAGTTCGTTTTAACTATGCGAACCCAATTCAGCCTGGTGTTGATGAATTCGTTTTCAGCACAATGGCTAGTGAAACAGTAGCCTCAAATGATGTATCTGAAGTTAGTGTTTATCCAAACCCTTACTATGGTACTCATGAACTAGAAAGTAGTCGTGCAGATAAATATGTTTCTTTCAACCATTTGCCGGTTGAAGCAAAGATAGATATTTACTCATTAGGTGGTGTTTTCGTCAGAAGCATACACAAGCATGATGCATCTCAGTTTGCTCAATGGGATCTTAAGAACCAGTATGGTTACCCAGTGGCAAGTGGAATGTATGTTGCGCGAATCACATCTGGTGGTGAAGAGAAAGTCTTAAAAATTGCACTTGTTCAAGAAACACAAGTGTTGAAATACTATTAATCACCATATAAACGGAGATAAAAATGAAAAAACATATTTTTACAAGTATAGTAATTATAGCAATTAGCTCCTTAGTTGTTGCTCAGAGCTCTAGAATGGGTTCTGCATCATCAACTCAGTTGCTTGTAGTTCCAAGTGCTAAACACCTTTCAGGTGGTGGTGCAGCAGCTACAGCTACTGGAATGGATGCTACATTTTGGAATCCTGCTGGATTGGCAATGAGTGAAAATAGTATCGATGCAATTTTCTCTAATCGTCAGTATTTTGCAGACATTGATAACAGCTTCTTTGGTGTTGCAACAGACATTGGTGAGTATAAAATGGGTGTCACTGTTAGAACATTTAATATTGGTGATATTAATGAAACCACTGTTTACTTTCCAGATGGAACAGGTCAGGTATTTACGCCTAACTTTTCTATTTTAGGTGGAAGTATTGCTAAAAAGCTCTCTGACAATACTAGCGTTGGTATGAATGTTAACTATGTTAGAGAGGGATTTGGTAGAGTTTCAGCTTCCGGAGTTGCTTATGATTTAGGCGTTCAATACAAAGGCCTACTCGGTAGAGAAAATCTAGATGTTGGATTTGCGTTAAAAAACTTTGGTAGTCCAGTAAAATATGACGGCCCAGGTTTAGGTGTTTTTGCAGAACCAGCTGACGCAGATCGCCCAACAGAGTATTATAAGGTTGATGCAGCTGCATTTGATTTGCCTTTTACATTTGATATGGCTATTTCATATAATATTGCAGGCGCTGATCTTGGTGCAACATATACTAGTAACTATTATTCTACAGATGAGTTAAAGCTTAGTGTTGGATATAAAATCGAAGGACTTGGCTCTGTTGGTGTTGGAATTCAAACATCTGGAGCTGCTCAAGAAATTGAGGATCATGGTGATGATGATCATGACCATGGTGATAGCGATTGGTATACTAATCCATCTGATGGGGTTTCTTTTGGAGCTTCCTTTGATTTATCAAGGTATGTTGGAACGAATCTAAGTGTAGATTACTCAATGCTTCCAATGGGTGACTTTGGTACAAATTCTGTAGTTGCTTTGAGACTTGCATTTTAATAATTAATACTATTTAATTATTTAAAAGGGCAGATTTTATCTGCCCTTTTTTTATATATGAAATCTATAATTGTATTAATTCTTTTTGTTGTGTATTCTTTTTCTTTTTGTAATTTGCTCAATGGAGTTACTTTATTTTCAGTCAGTAGTGGCATTGGTAACTCCAATACTTATGTTATTAATAACGATTATGATATAATCAACCAATGGGATCATGAGCTTAGTACTATTGGGGTACCGCACTTAAATAACGATGGTTCAATAATTTTACAGTTTAGATCGTTAGAGCATAGCTTTGGCAATAGCCATGGGCCAATAGGCGGTATTTTTAAGAAGTTAGATTGGCATGGGAATGAGGTGTGGAGTAATGAATTTTTTAGTAATACATTTCATCCTCATCATGATTTTGAAGTCATGCCAAATGGAAATATTTTAATATTTGGTTGGGAAAAAAAGACATATAGTGAAG
>Ga0181575_10001502_pt1 | contig 16799 bp, 13 predicted proteins | sample 101ome_23_FD_145599 | JGI IMG/M metagenome (GOLD analysis project Ga0181575, IMG submission 145599) | Coastal salt marsh microbial communities from the Groves Creek Marsh, Skidaway Island, Georgia - 101411CT metaG (spades assembly) | ecosystem: Environmental > Aquatic > Marine > Intertidal zone... | reverse complement strand
CCTACAACTGGGCATGGACCACCGGTGGCGCACCCGATGCCTACTTTGGTGACCGCACCGACAAGCGGCAATCCGGTGCATCGGCCAACTACGATACCTACGACTCCCTCTTCTCCAGCGGCGGTGGAATGCACAGCACTGTCAATGATTACGGTATGACTGCCTCCATCAGCCAATCTGGTACCAACTACAACATCGACATCACGTACAAGTACACGGGTTCGGGAAGCGCTGCAAGCAACATGAAACTCTATGCAGCTCTTGTCGACAAGGATTGTACTGGTTATTCCTACACATCGGGAATCCCTCACGGATACAACTGCTGGATGGCTTGGCTAACCGCTGGTGACACCTACAAATCAAAGAGTTCTGGTTCAGGTAGCGCCTTCGCTAGTGTTACACCTACCGCCACATCTCAGTCAGTCTCATGGACGAGCGTCCCTGCAGCCGTCGTTCCAGGTGGACTTAGCAAGGCAATCGTTGTGGGTGTATTGATGAGCGGTAACAGCGTTTCAGTCGGTGGATCCAGTCCGCACGTCTACCACGCTATTGACTCAACCATGGGGCCAAAGATGGATCTCTCCATCCCGAGTTTTACAGCAACGAGCCCTGCAGGCGCATCATACATGCTCGGTGACGTCATCACACTCGATGCAACCGTGGCAAACACAGGCGATCTCGAGTACAACAGCGGCGGTACAGTCGACTTCTATTATACTCTCAGCGGTAACAAGAACTACATCGGTCAGGGTACGCAAATCAGCACGCTTGCTACAAGCGGCGCAACCAGTTCCATGACCGCACAAACCACGTTCGATACCAGCGTTCTTCCATCAAACGGTTGGAAGACAGTCTTCGGCGTCGAACTTTCAACTTCTGGTGAGAGCGTTGTCTCCAACAACCAAGCGACCACCGAACTCGATCATGACCGTCCTCCGACTTCGAAGACACCTCAAGTTATCGGCACGTCCGACATTAATCGTGGCCAGTACTTCTCTGTTCTTGCCAAGGGTGATGCAGACGACAACGTCGACAGCATTGACACGCTAACGTTTGATGTCGAGATTTCCGTAGCAGGAATGAATCAATGGAACGGCGATGTTGTCACCGGTGGGGAAAACATCCTTTACCTCGGTTCAGCCAACGAAGGACGGGAATACTCGATTCTTCCGACTATGGAAATGCCTGCAGGTTTGTACGATCTTCGTTCACGAACCGTCGACGCTCGCGGCCAGACCTCTGGATGGTCTGTCGCTACTGAAGTATTCAATCTCATGAACGCACCACCATCCATCACACCAAACCAGGTTAGTCCTGTCCAGTGTGATATCTCAACCAAGGTCGACATGACGGGAATCGTTTCAGACCCGGAGACGCCGCTTTCGGATTTGACGATTACAAGCAATGATGCATCGTTCGTCGGATGGCATCCTACAACAACTGAAATTGAGGTCCTCTTCGCTTGGAGCCCTACTCAGGGATGTCCACTCGGCCAACAGGGCATTGAAATCTTCATGGATGACGGTGGCGACTATTCAACACAAGGACAACTCCCATACGGAACCCTGCTCTTCAACGTTATTGAAAATGGCCAACCTCGCTGGCAAGCCTTGCCAACACAAGTGGTCGATGAGGGTTCAATGGGTACACTCAGTTTGCTCCCATTCCTTTCGGATACAGATGATGAGGGCAATTCAGCTTCTGCATCAGCCTTGTCGCTTGAAATCATTTCAACCTCGAATACGGATGTGTTCGATGTTTACCTTGACTTAACGAACATCGTTTTCGAGACCATTGATGACGACGTCAACGGCGAGGTTACTGTTACTATTCGTGCAAGTGATGGCGAACAATTCTCAGACCAAACACTGCTCGTGAAAGTTAACCCGATCAACGACGCACCACGACTGGATCTCACTGGTCTTGAGGAGACAACTCTCAAACTCGGTACCCAGCGAGTCATCAACCTCATGGCGTTGTTGAATGATGTTGATGACCCATCAAACGAGGCATTCATCACCGTCTCTTCTGATGAGCAAGGTGCTGCAAAGTACAACCCAATCGATGGTACCATGACGCTGAACTTCCAGACATCTGGACTTCACACGGTTACGATGAACACCATTGACCGATACGACAGCAACACCTACACCATCACAGTCGATGTGTTCGATTCCTACCCACTTTACATCGCCAAGGTTGACGATGGTAGCGGTCATTTCTACGTACAGATGGACAACACCTACATCGACCAAATACCAACGGCAAACATCTTCTTGACGGACATTGCACCAACGTTCACCGTTATCGAAACAACCTGGAACATCTGCAACGATGAAACAGGAACGTGTGATGGTCTTTACGAAGAGAATCTTGACATCACTCGTTCGATGGTCGGATGGTCAACTGAATTGGACATCCCTTCGATCTTCATGCCGGATCAAAGTGCTCGTCCGTCCGGTTCCGTGTACAAGGACTACTACCAACTCACCATCACAGCAGTTGACACAAACGGAGATGACTACAAGACCGTTGCTGCAGTGAAATGGGACATCCTCGAGGAGCTCCCCGCACCAGCGGACATGGACGATGAAATGTTCACCTCCTACCTTGATCAGTTGACAGAGGAAATCGAATCCCTTGAGGCTGAGCAAGAAGATGAGACCATTATGAATGAGGCTTACAGGGAAGAAATCGCACAGATCCTCACGGAGAAGCGAGCGCAATACGACGCTGCTTGCGACGACCCTCGTGCCGACTGTCCACTCGAAAACATGCAGTCTGGCGAAGCGTCTGAGGAATCTTCCGATGACACCAATTGGATGCTCATTCTCGGTATCGTTGCAGGCGTTATCTTTGTCGCACTGGCGCTTGGATTGATGATGCGCCGTGGTGAAGAGACCAAACTCTACGACTCAGAAGCACAATGGTCTGAGGGTACATTGCCGATTCACGACACCGTTGCAAACTCAATGTACGGTGGTGCTGCACCGATCTTCCAACAACAAATGCCTCAACCAGTTGCTCCAATTCAACCCGTCGTCGCAGGACCACCGCTGCCACCAAGTGGCCTTCCAGCAGGATGGACCATGGAGCAGTGGCAATACTACGGCCAGCAATATCTCGACCAAATGCAGCAATAGAGCAATTGTTGCATCCCCATGGCTTATGCTAAAGTCCTAAAGGGGAGGAGAGCGAGGAAACATCATGTCAGAGGGCGACCCTATGGAGGATGTCATCAACGAGGATGACTCTGAGATGGTCACTGTATGGGCTCCTGAGCCCTCAAATGACAGCGATGAACTCCTCTCATCAAGTATTGATCAGTGGATTAATGACGTGAAATTTGAAACAACAGAGGATGTCCCAATTCCTGAACGCCTTGTTGACCAAGTGATTGGACAGGAAGCAGGGTCTGTCGTTATTCGTAAGGCAGCTGAGCAACGTCGTCACATGCTCATGATCGGTGACCCAGGTACTGGCAAATCCATGCTTGCTCGTTCGATGACCGACCTCTTGCCACAAGATGAACTCGAGGATGTACTCGTCTATCCTAACGAAGACGATGAGAATGAACCTCGTGTTCGTTCCGTCCCTGCAGGTCGTGCAGAACGCATTGTACGTATTCAGAAGGAAGCCATTCGTGAGCAGAAAGAGAAGGCTCAGCGAATGTTGCTGATTGGATTCGGTGCCGTTGCGTTTTTGCTCGTCATCGTTGCAATTCCAAGTGGTGACATCCTCACCTTGCTGTTTGGTATGTTCCTCCTCATGTTCGGATACATGTTCATCCGTAGCCGTCTTGGTTCTGGTGATGAAGGACGTATTCCAAAGGTATTGGTTAAGCATGAACTTGATGACCGCCCACCCTTTGTTGATGCAACTGCAACATTGTCCGGATCTCTCCTAGGTGATGTTCGTCACGACCCGTTCCAATCTGGTGGTATGGAAACACCTGCACACGATCGAGTCGAACCTGGTGCGATTCACCGAGCCAACAAAGGCGTTCTTTACATCGATGAAATCAACCTTCTTCGCCTTGAAGAGCAACAGGCACTGCTCACTGCTATGCAGGAGCGAGCCTTCCCCATTTCCGGTCGCTCAGAGCGCTCCTCAGGTGCGCTGACAAAGACCGAACCGGTGCCATGCGACTTCATTTTGATTGCAGCGGGCAATCTCGATGCTATCCAAGGCATGCACCCTGCTTTGCGAAGTCGTATCCGAGGCTATGGATATGAGGTCTACGTCAATTCTGAAATGCCTGACACCAACCGAAACCGAAAGCGTCTAATTCGCTTCATAGCACAAGAAGTACGTCGAGATTTGGGCACGACTCGAGAGATTCCTCACTTCGATAAGTCTGGTGTCTCATTGATTCTTCGCGAAGCACAGCGACGTGCTGGTCGCCGAGGCAAACTCTCTCTCCGACTCCGTGAATTGGGTGGATTGGTTCGAATCGCTGGAGACCTCGCTGCAGAGGACGGTGCTCCCTATGTCACCGATGCTCATGTTCTCGGTGCACGCTCGATTGCAAAGCCACTCGAACAACAAGTAGCAGACCGTATGATTGAACGCCGCTTGGATTATGCGCTTATCGTTAACTCCGGAAACCGAGTCGGCCGTGTCAATGGCCTCGCAGTCTTGGGTGCAAACTCCGGCCTCTCAGACTTCTCTGGAATCATGCTTCCTGTCGAAGCACTCGTCACTCCATCGCAGGGTGGTGGCGGAAAGATTCACGCAACGGGTGGCTTGAGCGATCTTGCCAAAGAAAGTGTAACCAATGTTAGTGCAGTTATCAAGAAACTTACTGGAAAAGACGTATCTGATTACGATCTTCACATCCAATTCGTTGACACACACGGTGTCGATGGCGACTCAGCGTCGATTACCATCGCAACTGCAATCATCTCCGCACTTGAGAATATCCCAATCCGCCAAGACCTTGCGATGACAGGTTCGCTTTCCGTTCGAGGAGAAGTACTCCCAATCGGTGGCGTCACGGCGAAGATTGAAGCTGCCGCCCGAGCAGGCGTCAAGACCGTCGTCATTCCTCGTTCGAACATGCAGGATGTCCTGCTCGATGAGCAGTTCGAAGGGAAGATTGAGGTCATCGCCGTCGATACACTCGATGAAGTCATGGAGCATGCGCTCATTACCCATGATCAAAAGCAAAGCCTCGTCGAGCGGCTTGGGTCCGTTATTGACCGTTTGACGCCAGACCTCTCAGGTCCAACAACCTCAATTTGAACACCATTCTGAAGCATGACTTCAAAGAGTAGACGTACTCCAGCAATACATGGATGAAGAGGCTAAACCTTCAACCGGTATCGATGCCGGTAAGGGTGCTTTGGTTGTACTCTTCCTCGTCACCATGATCGATATGATTGGCTTTGGAATTGTTATTCCATTCCTCACGTATCTCGTTGAGGATTTAGCCGCAGATCAGAACATTACCTCGATTGGCATTTGGGTTGGTCTACTCATGACATCCTATTCTGCTGCACAATTTCTGTTTTCACCTATTTGGGGTGGATTGAGCGATCGAATTGGACGTCGCCCTGTCTTGATGATCGGATTGGTTGGCAATACGGTTTTCTTCACCATGTTTGGTCTTGCAAACACGCTCATGATGGCTCTCGCAGCACGATTTCTTGCAGGCGTGTTTAACGGTAACATCGCTGTTGCTCGAGCGTACATCGGAGATGTTAGTTCCCCCAAACAACTTGCAACGAGAATGGGTCTCATTGGCGCAGCCTTTGGATTAGGGTTTACCATTGGGCCATTCTTGGGCGGAGAATTATCTTCTCCGGCTGAACGCTGGAGTTTTTTTACTGATACGATTTTTGAAACGCACCCCTATCTCCTTCCTTGTATCTTGGCAAGTGTTCTCTCCATCTTTTCACTTCTTCTTGCATTCAAATATCTGCCAGAGTCCCTTGCACCAGAATCTCGAACAAGTCGTACAACCCAAACTTGGGGGGCTACGATGAAGCGAACTGCTTCCAATGTGAAGCGAATGCTTGGAACGAAGAACATCGGTTCTCTCATGTGGGTCACATTTCTCTACATGTTTGGGTTTACCGTCATGCACGCAGTCTTCATTCTCTACACACAAATGGACCCCTCCCAGGGCGGACTTGGGTTTAGTGAGGCAGACAATGGACGAATTTTCGCATTGATCGGCATCCTTGGGATTTTTACGCAAGGAGGACTCATCGGCCCGTTGACTCGAAAGTATGGCTCACTCTTTATCCTTCGATTCGGAACCGTTTTGTCAGGATTTGGACTCGTGTTGGTTCCTTATTCGACTCTGAATTTCGTATGGGCATGGATGCTCCTCATCACAGGATGTATTGCAATTGGTAATGGTTTATTCCAACCATCCTCAAGTACCGTTCTAACATCACTTGCTAGGCAAGATGATTATGAATTGGGTGCTGTGATGGGATCACAAGAATCGCTCTCTTCATTTGCCAGAATCTTAGGTCCATTGACAGGGGGATATGTTTGGACAATAACCGTTGAACGTACAGGATTTTTTGATTACCACACAGCATTCCACGTCTGTGGTTTGTTGATGATGTTGGCATTTATTCTCTCCTTCAAAGTCGAATTTGTAGCCTCAGAACAAACATCACAATAAATTCAAACGTGAAGGATATGAGAGCGACGCATGGACGGCCAAGAGTCTGTGTTTGACAACGAGACGTTTCACAAGCGACTCGGCAATCTTGCATTTGCTGCCATTCTCCTGACATTGCTCACTGTTTGGATGATTGAACTGAAAGGCATTTTCCAGCCATTTTTTATCGCATTGGGGATTTATTTTGTCTTGAAACCCGGTGCGGATTATCTGTCAAAGAACGGATTCCCAATTGGTCTCTCCTACGTTACGATGATTCTCTCTGCATTTTTGATTATCGTCGCCGCAGGTTTTCTTGCCTTTGATCAAGTGAGCGATCTTGCAGATGATGACGATCGGATCAAGCAGTACAATGAGAAATTGGACAAGCGTTGGAACCAACTCAAAGGAACCCCTGTTGTCGGCTCTTCGATATCTGAGTCATTGAATTCAACCAATGGAACAATTACTGAAGATCTCGCTGAGATGGGTCTTCTTTCGAATGATTCTGGCATTGCCGATCTTGTTGCTGGTGTGGTGTCAAGTGTAGGCAGCCTGCTTGGGATGGGTTTGACAGTGACCTTCTTCCTTATTTTCATCATCTTTGAAGCGAACTTTTTGCCAGGCCGAATCGAGAGGGCTTGGCCTGGTGGTGTCTCAGGTCGTGTTCAAGATATGCAGATCCAGATTCAGGAGAGTATCAATACGTATGTAGTTGTCAAAACCGGCGTTGGCTTGGGTACTGCAGGAATTACAGCAATCATCCTCTTCATCTTTGGAATCGATTTGTGGTTTACGTGGGCTTTGCTCACTTTCATTCTCAATTACGTACCTTACATTGGTTCATTGATTGCAACGATTCCACCGCTGATTCTCGGATTTGTGACCCTCTCTCCGGCTGGATGGTTTGTCATGTTGATCTTACTTGTTTCAAATCAACAACTTTGGGGAAGCATCATTGAAACGAAGTGGGCTGGACGAGCCCTCGATATTTCGCCAGTTTTGCTTCTTCTGACAACCGCATATTCCTACTGGGTATGGGGTATCCTTGGAATGGTTCTTGTCGTTCCGTTTACAGTCATCTTCAAGATCGTACTCGAAAACATCGAGCCAACTCGACCAATTGCCATTCTTCTTGCTGAGCGTGCTCCATCCATTGACGAGGCATGGAGAGAAGCCATGAAAGATGGTCGAATCTCAAGTCATGAGAGTCGCTCGTTGGAAGAAATCCAACGTATTCTCGGATTAACCGACCGTCAGATGACGAAGGTGGCTGCGAAACATGCGATTGAACGTTCACTCAAACGAAATCGTGTTACTCCAGAACAATTGCAATACATCCAACAAGCCGCTACATTGTACGACAATGACGCCTATATCTTGCAATTGAACAACATTGATGTTGAAGCTGGTCGACTCAAGAAATCGAATCGCATGGTCTTAGAATCCATTTACGAGCGACTTGACGAGGAAGAATAATCACAGAATATCGGTGAGAATCTTCTCCAGTTCGGTATTGATCATGAGAATCAGGGTTCCGAATTCTGGTGGAATGTTTGGATCTTCGTAGAGTTCCTCAAGTTTCGATTGCGACATTGCGATACGAACGTCGAGTTTTTTGCCCTTATTCAGCAACCAATTTTCACAGGTTTCTTTTGCCTGTTTTCGAATGTTTCGAGGAACTTTAGGGTCATCGATTTGATTGATGACTGTAGCAACCTGCTGTAGTCTTGTTTCAACGTCCATCATATTAGCCCCTAGGAATGCCCTGTAATGTCACCTTATCGTGGACCGTCTTTAAGTCCATTGGCGACATGGCCATCTCAATGGATGTCGATTCAGACCTCATACTTGGATGGTCTCGAATGGGTGTTCTTCTGCTCTGCATGGGATGGGCTGCGTGGTTTGACCACAAAGAGCGTCGAGTTTCCAATGAGCATTGGATTGTCTGGACAAAGCCGATTGTATTCATATGGGCACTCGATTTGTTGATGCAGTCACCGCATTGGTCGGTTTGGTTGACTGCCTCAGGTCTTCTTGCATATGCGAGTGGTTCGGTCATAGGGCGACCAACGATTCGAGATGCACGTCAAGGGAATCGAATCGATCAAATCGTCCTTTTTTGGTATCTTCTCTCCGCAGTAGGATTGGTTGCAGGAGCTGTACGTTTCATGCAGGTCTCACCTCTTGACGTTCTCATCGGTGATGCTACACTTGATGCAACGCTTTGGTGGTCATACATTGGAGCATTGTTCACGCTCTTTGTTATTGATTTAGCATGGAGACTTCGATTCATTCATGGCGGAGCCGATGCGAAAGCTCTGATGTGGGTAACGCTTCTTTTCCCTTCCTGGTCAGAAGTTCCGGTGCACAATATCTCTTCCATGGAAGAAATTGTTCTGCACTTACCACCATCGCTGAGTTTGTTGATTTGGGGTGGATTTTTGTTCCTTCTCATTCCATTCGTTTTGATTGTTCGGAACATTGTCAATGGTTCGGTTCGAAATGCATCTGATTTGATGATGTCTTGGATGGCACTTTCTGTTCCGCTAGCGTCTGTTCGCCAGCGCCATGTTTGGATTCTCACTGAAATCATGGAATTGCCGAGTGGTGAGTCTGTTCTGAATCATAGAAAACGTGCACCACGCAAAACGCCAACAGAAACTGAACTGAATGAGCACATCGAACGATTGGAAGCATATGGTGCAGACCGAGTATGGGTCAGTTTGAAACTACCACTCCTGTTGTTTTTGTTCCCAGCAATCATTCCACTTTGGTTGATTGGGGATCCAATGGCGTCTTTGTTGCCATTGGTGCTACCTTGATGATCAGTTACCCTTTCGCTCAATGTTCTTTGGGCGGAGACCTTTGTAGCCACACTTTCGGCAACGTGCTGCGCGAACAGCGTTTCGAGCGTTGCACTTCATGCAGATTTTGCGTTGAAGCATACGAGCCTCTGCTTCAGGGAATCGTGCCATGGCATTGCGACCAACTTCCTCTATTTAACCGCAACCACCTGAATCGAGATATCTCGATGCCATGGTTCAAACACTTGAGAGAGTAGCATGCCGCATGCGCATCGTTCGTCTCCCCGGGATTCATCACGATGCGAATGCCGTTCTTCTGATGGGAAAGAGTGAAGCAATTCTCATCGATTCAGGAACTGCATGGTATCAATTGCTTCAACAAGAGCGCATCGCAGGTCAACTCGGAAATGAAGTCAAACTCAAAGAAATTATCCTTACTTCTCGAAGATACCCCTTCAGTGGGGGTAGTGCTTCCATTGCGGAACGATTTGACAATGTTCCAATTAAGGTACATCCATCAGCCACATCTTCATTGGCTAGTGGTGATTTTTTCACCACATGGGCAAACAGGTACGACTCCGACATGCCAATCACTAATGCAGTCGAACTGGAAATCGGACAAGAGATAAACCTTGGAGATGAATCGATTGAGATTGTTGAAGCACCAGGTCCGAGCAGTTGCAATCTGGTCGTTCACATTCCATCTGCAAAGACCGTTATTGCCGGAGCGCTGTTACCGAGGGCAGATCGCCCAATGCGTTGGGATGTGCCTACAGGTAATCTCATCGATGGGGCGTCAAGTCTTGAGTATGTCAAAACACTTGGTACTGAGAAACTTATTCCGATGCATGGACCAAGCATCAAGGGTGTTGAACACATATCTGAGACGATTGATCGACACATAACTGCCCTTCAGGACATCATTGAAAATCAGGGGGTTTTGCCACGATCCTGGCCAAAACCTGCACACACATCTCTCTGGCACGAACCAGTTCCATCATGGCCGAGAAAGGAACAGGAAACGAATCAAGCAGAGGGTAAAAGCCTCAATTGAGCCTCGGCTTCTCTACGTTGAGCTTCGATTGCTTTTCGCTCTCGCATCCTTCGAAGCATCAGATTGTCTCCAAATGCGGTCGAGGCATCTTCCAAATTTGAGAGTGAACCACTTCGGTTGTAGACGCATTGTTCCCATCCGGATTGAACACGAATCTTTGTTCCGTCAGAACGGATGGATGATATTGAGCGGTTTGTCTCGAAGAGGAGACCGGATTTTCCATCCTTAGTCAGATTCCAAACACGCCCCTCAGCATCTGCGATGAGAAGTTCAGACTGATCGTTCATGCACATCGCTCGCAATGGAACATGGCTAACGGTCAGCGTGACGGTAAGCGAAAACTCAGGGAGTTGCACAATATGCAGTTGACCAAGTTTGTCTCCGACGTAAAGTTTGGAGAGTGCAACGTCATCCTCCTTCACTCCGAGAATGGCTGTTGCTGATGTTCTCAGGTGTAGTGTTTTACGGGTTGTTGGAGTTTCCCAGACGATCAGCCCATCACTCATCGCAAGACAAGTTCCATGGGATGTTACGAGGCTACGAACAGTGGTTCGGTTGTTACGCATACCTTGTTGCTGAGTGCAGTCGGTATACCTGATTTCTTTTGGGTGGAAAATGAAAGTGAAAGTGAATCAATACATGTCATCATTCTTATTCTCTTTCTTCCAAGCGCGGTAACAGGATTTGCACACACGAACTCTTCCTTTTGCCGAAACGAAATTTCCTGATCCCCACATCTCTGTAGAGTCATCGAATGAGAGCGATCGTCCACCGAGTTTCTTGTCAGCGAATCGTTCACAGGATTTGACTGCACAAGGGAGTTCGCCTGAATTTGATTTCTTCATTTCAGAACCGTCTTCAGAGGCTTTGGATTTATTCTTGCGAGCCTTTGCTTTGAATCCCATAGTTGGCCGAAAGCGAACTGCCTCAAGAAACTTAGGGTCTCATTGTTGTGAGCCTTCTCCAAGTTGCGTCATCAACCCTTCAATAAGACGGAGGAGACCGCGTAGTGTCACTTCAGAGACATTGGCGATGGAACAAATCTCGGATTGTGTCCTTGGGGAACCAGATTCATTGCAAGCCTTGTAGATCAATGCCGCTGCAACGCCCATCGGTTTCTTTCCTTGCCAAACATCCTCGTGTGGTTTGATCACAGACCAAAGGTGTTGAACCTGGCTTCGCATCGATGGTGCAAGATCCAGTTTGGACATAAATGGGTCAAAGTATTGGTCGGGTGAACTGATTGAGTGCATGTTGAGCATTCTCGATACTTGCCGAATGAGTCGGGACAATTCCTTTTCTTCAATCGAAAATTGTTCAGCAATGTCGGGGATTTGACGTGGTACGTTTTCTTCCCTTGCTACGAGGTATGTGCATGCGGCAGCAACGCCTGCAATCGACCGTCCAGTCACGTATCCTTTGTCAGAGAGTCGTCGATACAATCTGGCAACTTCCTCTTGAAGGGCAACAGGAAGTTGTGAACGGTCTCGAATAAATTGGTTGGCTTTGACGAGGTTTCGTTCTCGACTTTTGCGTGTCTTGGAACGTTCGTCGATGATGCGTCGTCGACGCCATTCTCGACGACTTTGGCTTGAAATTCCGTGACGACTTGCGGCTCCTGTGTTCAAGTCACGAACATCGATAGTGGTGTTGAGTCCACGGTCGGCGAGCGTGTAGGTCATTGGTGCTCCAACTCTTGATCGGTCTTCACCACGGTCTCGCTGCGTCCACTCAGCTCCGGGGTCAGGAACGTTCTCTTCAACGACGAGACCACAACTGTTGCATGTCACTTCGCCACGAGTTGTATCAAGACTCCAGTCAACCGCAGCACATTCCTCGCAAGGCCTTGTATGGCCTTCGAGAACGCGCCGTTCGCTCGAGACATTTGTATCCTTTTGGGGCAGTTTGCTTCCGCTATCAAAACTCGCACTCATCTTCTCAACTCCTGGTATAGTAATTGTCTTCCAGACTATTTTAACTTTTGTGTTGTTTGCATCAATTCCATTGTCGAGCAAGTCCTCGATTGTTATGAAAGTAAAGGCTTTTCTTCACCACAAAAAGAAGATTGAACGACAGTATATGAAGATGTGTTCAATAAACCCAAAAAATGCCCAAGAAACTCATGAAGTTGTAACGTATAGTTCAAAGACATTCGTTCACTCGTTTCGCTTGAACAACATGCCAGCGACAGTTATTCTAGGGGCGCAATGGGGCGATGAAGGCAAAGGAAAACTTGTCGATCGCTTGGCTGAAGAAGCAACTTGGGTCGCTCGATTCCAAGGGGGAAACAATGCGGGTCACACCGTTGTCATCGGAGACCGTGTCCTCAAATTCCATCTCCTCCCATCTGGAATCACTCGTCAGGAATGCTCACTCGTTCTTGGAGATGGTATGGTTATCGACCCTTGGGTACTCAATACCGAGGTCGAGAATTGGATCAAAACTGGAGGAGACGACCCACGAGGAAACCGCCTTTTTGTATCGGAGCGAGCGCACATCATTCTTCCATATCACCGAGCGATGGACAGTCTTGACAAGACAATTGGAACCACGGGGCGAGGAATCGGTCCAACATATTCGGATAAAATCAATAGAATTGGTCTGCGATTTGGTGACATTGCTGAAGTCGTTCAAGATGCTTCTTGGGCTGAAACAACAACACAACGAATGAATAAATCACTCGAGGCAGCAGGCTCTGATGTACGGATTGACGCGACCACGCTTGCTTCTGAAGTCGAATGGATTCATTCTGTTTATTCATCGAGCATTGCCAACACTGGCCTCATGCTTGATAATGCGCTCAAGCTAGGCGAGCACGTTATTCTTGAAGGTGCCCAAGGTTGTCTCTTGGATATCGACCAAGGTACATTCCCGTTCGTAACATCTTCCGTCACATCACGAGGAAACGCAACGCATGGCGCGGGGATTCATCCAGGTCACGTCGTCGATGTTATCGGTATCACCAAAGCCTACATCACCCGTGTAGGAAACGGTGCAATGCCGACCGAATTGGAAGATAGTGTTGGTGAACACCTCGGAACCGTTGGCCATGAATTTGGAACAACAACAGGTCGAAAGCGACGCTGTGGATGGTTTGATGCTGTTGTCATGCGCCATGCCCACCGCATCAATGGATTCACTTCACTGGCATTGACGAAACTCGATGTGCTTGGCGGTTTGGACGAACTGAAGATCTGTGTTGCATACGAACTGGATGGTGCTGAAATCACTGAAATGCCTAGCAGTGCATCCGCACTTGCACGCTGTAAACCGATTTACATGACCGTCCCTGGATTTGAATCAAAATCCCTTGAGGAATGGCTCGTCGTTGCAAAGCACGCCAACGAGAACGGTCTTGGAATCTCAACATTACCACAAGGTGCACAAGACTATGTTCGACAACTTGAATCCATCCTTGGTATTCCATGTTCGAGTGTTGGTGTTGGTCCCGATCGTGATGCAACCATCGATTGCGTCTGAGCATTCACAATGAAACACTCAAAAGGAAGTGTCTACACGGTCGGCTGTAAGGGGCGCTTAGCTCAGTTGGAAGAGCGTCTGGTTTGCAACCAGAAGGCCGGGGGTTCAAATCCCCCAGCGTCCACTCCCCTCAGAGAGTCCAAAATGGAGGGGCGTTCTGAACATAATTCGGGTGGAATAACTTTTTTTCTAAGTAAACAACGTGGTGGTAACATGAACTCGACAGAGAAAACTCTGATTCTCATTGCAGGGTCTGTGATGATAGTCTCTGGGCTATTCGGTGTCATGTCTTGGAGCGATCGGACTGGAAAATTGTATGGATTTGGCAGTTGGGGCCAATATGCAGTTGCTGGTCATTGGTGGGTTTTACTTTTTGTTGGACTCATTTTCAGTTTCACACCTTTACTAAGTGGGCCAAATAACAGCAAAGGTGTCGACCAAAGGTTGGTTAGAATGGCAGCTGATCTAAAGAAACTGAAGAAGCAAATCGAACATTACTCAACACGAGATGGGGTTTTTTCACAACATAATACCTCCGATAATAATCCACCTGAGATTGATGCTGTTGGGAATCCAGACGAGGAAGGATACGAATGGATTACATCAGAAGATGGAGCGAATTACTACCGAACAATCGGAAGCAGTGATGAATGGGTCAAGTTTGAGAATTGAGTTCTTGGTCAATCAGAACCATTGCCGAATCAGGCCGTTGTCCCTTGAGTAGCAAAACGATTGCATTGAGGATTGAACGGCAGTTGCAAGGCTGGTCGACTAACAAGATTTGTATCATTGGTTATAAACTCCCCATCAACCGTTACGGGAATATTGCAAACAAGGTTTAGACTCACAAGCGTTCACCGAGCGTCTTCCTGACCGGAACAAGTCATGGTATGATGCGATTCTTCACAAGCGAAGGAAGCCGCCATCGGCCAGCATCTGCCACTTGCTACCATCAGGAGCGTTGTAAAACGTCACACCCGTGGATTGGTCATAACTGCCACCAGGTGGCAAGCCGGTGTAGTCGGCCACGCGAGCGGATTGTTGAGGAGGTGGAGGTGCGGTCACGGCGGGGGGTGGGGGTGCCACCACCGCAGGCTCAACTGAAGCAGGTACCACCGCAGTAGGGGTTGCTACGGGCTGTGTGGTTGCCGCAACTGCAGGTGCGGCCTGCTTCTCGTACGAAGCGACGGGAGAGGCTGGTATCACAGCAGGGTGAGCCTGAACGGGGGTTGCCATCGCCGGAACAGCACCGAGGTCCTGCATGGCGGGAACACTTGGCTGAGCGTAGCCTTGGTCGACCATGGATTCCTGCCACATGCCGTCGGCGAGCGCTGACTTTTCCGAGGAGCCATCGCCACCTCGCATTTTGAGCAAAGCCACGGCGACGCCAGCCAACAGACCAACCACGCCGATGGAAGCGCCCACCATCACGGCAGCACCCATACCTTCGTCCTCGCTGGAGGAACCGTTGTCGGTGCTGTCGCCGCCCGTGCTGTCGCCGCCTGTGTTGTCACCGCCCGTGTTGTCGGTGGTCGAGAGGACATCACCGCCGTCGTGAGCCGTGGTGTCGCCGGTGGAGACGGCATCGCTGGTGGCAGCGGTGGCCGTGCCGTCCAAGGAGGACGATGATTGCACGACCGCCACAGAGGCTGCATGCGTCACCAAGCCGTCGAGAGCGACCACGGAGAGGGTAACGAGGGTGTCTTGTGTAACGGCGTTGGCGTCAAAGGGCACGGTGACGGTGAAGGGTAGGTTGCCGTTAGCGTCCAAGGTGCCCCAGGTGATGGTGAGCCCCTCCAGCATCGCTTCGTTGTAGGGGTCGACCATGATGTCCATCATGCCGCCCAAGGACAAGTCGAGGCCGTTGTGGGCCTGTATGCTGCCCGTGATGGTCACGGTGCCGTCGGCTGAAGGCATGGCGATTTCACGGTCGCCCATCTCCAAGGAGAATTCAGGCAGCGTGGTCATGGTGATGGTGATCTCATCGGAGTGAACGGTGGAACCGGAGGTCCCGGTCACCACGACGGTGTGGTCGCCTGCGGCCAAATTGTTAGGGATGTCCAACAGCAAGACGGCCATGAAAGGCGTCGTGCCGCGAGCGTAGTCGAGGGTAGCGGTCACGCCTTCAGGAACCGTCACGCTCAGGGTCACGTCAGCACCGAAGCCGTTGACGGGTTCCACGAACACGGGGGTAGGCACGGTCCACGGGACGCCGGTGGGCAGCACAATCCAGGGGTCAAAGGTCCAGATGGAGAAGTCGGGGCTGTTGTCTACCTCAAAGGCGACGTCCACGCTGTGGGTGGAGGTGCTGTCCGAGGCGGTGATGCGCAGCACGTAATCGCCGCTGTCCATCGAGGCGGTGTCGACGATGACGCCGCCCGTTTCGCCCACGGAAAGCGAGGGCGACTCGTAGGTCACGCCCGCCGTTGAGCCGACGACTTCCGCCGACAGGCTGGGGGAGCCCGTGTAGTTGTTGAAGCCCACCAAATTCACCCAGGCTGCAAAGGGCAAGCCGCCCTCGGCCACGCTGTGCGGCACGCTTGGAAGCAGGGTGAAATCGGGCGTAGCCCAGTCGTCGTTGCCTTCACGTCCGGCAAAGACTTGGATGCCGTGAGCAGTGACCGTGCCGCTGGCGAGGGCCCAGTCTTGGGTGCTCAAGTGGCGGTGGTTGGTCGGGAGCGATTCCGAGCCTTCGAAGGTCTCGGAGAACATCTCACAGCCACCCATGTTGACGGCCATCGAGAAGGTGCCCGTGCCGGTGGTGGATTGACTCCACACCGTGCCTTCGGTGAGCGGGAAATGAATGGCGTCCAAGCCGTTGGGGTAGGTCACGTCCATC
>Ga0181575_10001494_pt1 | contig 16830 bp, 9 predicted proteins | sample 101ome_23_FD_145599 | JGI IMG/M metagenome (GOLD analysis project Ga0181575, IMG submission 145599) | Coastal salt marsh microbial communities from the Groves Creek Marsh, Skidaway Island, Georgia - 101411CT metaG (spades assembly) | ecosystem: Environmental > Aquatic > Marine > Intertidal zone... | reverse complement strand
CCCTCTTCATTGCTAACGAGAACCACCAACAAGAACGCCACCTCGTGGCTTGGGAACTGTTGCGTCACATCGTCAAATCCGATCTCGTTGCAGGACATGTCGGATCGGGTGTGAGCCACCAAGTCCAAACCTTGCTCGAACAATTGGGGCAGGAACTCGAACTTCTGAACTCAGCCCAAACCAACCTTGGCGCCATCACCCGAACTGGACAGGCCTTGCTCAACGACGCATCAAAACACGCCGGCGAACTTTACGCCACGCACGCCAAGGTGGCTCAAGCCATCGAACAGTTCAAGCGCCGGATGAAATACTTGATTCAAGGAACCAGCGAGGCTTATCGAGAAGCCGCCAACAAAGCATTGGAATGGAACGAGAGCACGCTCGTTGACATCATGGAGTTGATGGGAGAGAAGAACAAGCCGTTGGTCTCAGCCCTCCAAGTAGACATCAAACAACTCGAAAGTTGCACGACCATGAACATCGGAGAAAGCGCCGTTTCATTCCATTCAACCTCAAACGATGAAGTCGTTCTCAAAATCCTGCCCATGGCGGCCGCCCTCAAGCTGGAAATCTATGCAGATCTTTCGTCGTTGGAATTGTCTGAATTGTGGGAAGCGAAAGAAAAGAAGGGCATCACAACGGTTCAACTTTCATCAACAGCAAAGAACTCCGGAACTCTACCTCTCAATGACGTCAGAAAGGTGGTGGAGTTGCTGACGAGTGAGAACTCGGGTGATTCAACCAACGGTTAGGATTGTGGAGCGACGAAGCAACGTAAACGGTAGCGAAAGCTCATATGCATCTTCTCGCATAATAAGGTCAAGGGGAGGATCGTTGTGAGGTTATTTGTGGCCTTGGCCGACGGGGATAACATCGGATACCCGACCGAAGACGGTGGCGTCCAGCGAGAGAGCGTTTTGTCGCTTTACCCGAAGCGCCTTGTTGAAAATGTGCTGATATCAGTTTCCTATCGCCACGAACTACACACGCGAACCAATCAGCACAAAGGTGTCCACAAAAGTGCGTTCAACATCAAACGGATTTTTGCCGATTGTGGAGCCTATCAGTATCGAAAAATGAAGGAGCCCAAATACAAGAACGGCGACGAAGTCAATGCGTTGACAGTATGGGAGCGATACGAAAAAGCCCACGTCCAACATGCCGAGCGATATGAAGAAATTCTTCTTTGTTCGCCAGATCATATCCTCGACAAAAAAATGGGGAGACGGACCGCAGAAAGAAGAGTCAAATTCACGCTGAACCATGCAAAGAAGTTTTTCGAACTCTGCATGGAACGCGGCAAGGGAAAGGTAACGCCAGTGGGCGTAATCCACGGACGAACACAAAAACAGCGGCTTGAAATGCTTGATTTTTACTACAAAGAAGGATACAGATATGTCGCCCTCGGCAGCATGGTGCCGCTTGCTGGAAACAAGAAAAAAGCCTTGAAAATCGTAGCAGGCATAACGAATCTCAAGAAACCAAAAATCGGAAAAAAAAGCATCCTCGCCATATGCGAGGACCGTGAAATGAAATTGCATATTTTGGGACTGAACAGCCCTGAATGGCAACGATGGTGGTTGCGATTGGGGGTGGATTCCGTTGATGGCTCAAAACTTGCAAATGAAGGCGGTGTGAACGGTTGGTATTGGATGAAGCGTGAGGAACCTGACTGGGACGGGCTTACAAAAGGCCCCACGACGGCAACTGAACTCTATACCCGTGAGCGGGTGAAAGACCTCCCTTACGAAGACTGGGAATGGTCCTCAGACCCACTCCCTCAACCCATCATCGGTGCCGAAATTGAGCAAAGAACGGCTTGCGATTGCGCTGCTTGCGCCTTCCTTCGTCAGCATCCTTGTCAGAGTAAGATCTGTGAGCGAAACGGAGGAAAACCCCATGCTTCAGACCCGAGAATGCGAGGTTCAACCGAACACAACATGGGACGAGCTGCCCACGATGCCCATGTTCTTGACCACATCATGACCAAAATGGAACAGTATGTTGAAACAGCCAGTGACCCTGAAAAGGTCCGCCAATATACATGGTTGGCAAATTGGGCACCAATTAAGTGAAGTGACAACATGAGGTATTACTTCCTAGTGTGTTCGGCAAAGAAAGCCCAAGCAGCGACGGCTGCGCTTACATGGGGGCCACACGCCAACATCGAAGCGTGGAACAAAGCATGGAAATCTTCCAACCAGCGACCTGTAAGCGAGATGTACATGGGTCACTTGTTTCGGCAACAAAACAACTTGATTTCGACGTCCATTGAGCCCTGGCGGGTGTTCGTGGTCTCGGCAGGAGGGGGGTTACTTCGAGGCCCTACGAGTGATGGACGTCATGAAGACACCATTCCTAGTTACGAGGTGCATTGTGCTTCGGGTAGCATCATGACCCCGTCCAAAATGAGGACGCTTTGGGAGAGCGGGAGGTTCAATGAAACGGAGGGTTCAGAGTGGAGTAAAGTGGAATGGACAGAATCGAACGAGGCTGTTATCTGTTTGCCGACAGCCTACATGGAAGCCGTCATACCCAGCTTAAGGGGGGAGATTCTCGAGAAAAACCCCAGCATGAAGGTGTACGTGATGGGCAGTTTGCCTGATCATCTTCGGCCCCATCTCAACGGTATTGATGTCGAGGTCGTGGGAGGAGAAATAGGGCAGCGGGAGGCAATAAAAGCCGGCTTTACTGAATTCCGAACACGGGTGCTTGAGCACTGGCTGAACGATTCATTGCCAAAACCAGTGCCCGTAAAGAAAAACCCGAGGGTGCGGCTCAGTGATGAAGATTTGATCGCAACGATCGCTGAGATGTTTCCAGAAGGTCCTCCTTCCATTCAAACTACACTTCGGGCACTCCGTGAAAACGGGTTTTCTGCATCTCTTGAGAGGGTTAGATTGGCAATAAGCACGAGAGAAGCTTAATACTTCGTCACAGATGTACGGAAAGCATGGCTTCCCACGGTCTCGCATGGCACATGGAGGGATGTTCATGTGGGGGGGAGGCACGGTTGATGACACCGTTGGATTACCTCACACTTTGCGTTCGTAAACGATTTGAAGCTCATCAACGGTTGAGTGGATTTACTCGGAAGGAAAACGTGGATTCTGCAGCCTATGGAGCCTCTAGCGTCGTGATTGAATGGCAGGAAAAAGATCTTGCATACCCTGTTGGAAACACACGGGAGCCAATTCTCTGCAGGTACAAATATCCGAGTGGTACCAACATGCATCCTGATCATGAGGGCCAGAACATGCGCACCGGATTTTACCAACTTAAGTTCAAATCCCCATATACAAAAGGCGATTACAACAGCAATGAACATATTCAACTCCAGGCTGTTTTTGACAAAATCGATGAGGGAGTCGATTTCGAGTCAGAACTCTTCTTTTCGCACTGGCACAGTACATTGGCAGAATGCCCGTGCGATGACATACCCAAGTACGCAGATGCATGGCGTGATGACGGAGAAGGTTCGATTGAAATCCGAGAGGCTGCTTCGGTCAGAACCGAAAACAACAGACGCAATCTGAATTTAGGACGCACGTCCAACGACGAAGAGCGACCGCACCTAAGATCGTTTATCCCTGAAAATTGGTCCATCGATCTTGAGAAACCCACCCTACTGGTGGAATCCACTCGAAATGCTCAATCCGATGTCATTTACGAGCGACTTATGGAATTCGGCCAAACTGCCCAACGTCAAAATTATGCTTATGGGCGGAGGTTTCTGCTCCTTATTCCGGGTAAACAGATCAAAGAAGTGCAGGATTTTTTGCCCCCACAGGATGATGAAATCCGGGCCTGGGGGAGCAATGCACGGTTTAGATTTGACCAAAATGGCGCGAAAATCCATATCATCTACGGCGCTTACAATTCAATGGCTGCGCGTGTCTTCAATGACATACATCAAAATTACAGCGGCTACGGTCGACCCTTCCAACTCGGAAATAAACTCAATCTTCATGCGATTGATGAGTTAAATGGCGACATCACACAAGCACTGGATAATGATTCAGTGATTAAACTGAATGAAAATCATGTGGGAATTCTCATCACAAAAACTCGGGGCGGACGCCTGCAACCACTCCTCGTATACAGAGTAAGAGTTCACGCCCCAGTTGATGAAGTTGAAGGACTCAACAATTTCACTCTCGAAGAGCGCGAGTTGGAATCTGGCGGGTTTGAACTTATCATTCACGCCGAAAACAAGTTGGGCGTTAGCCTCAATTTCATCGGCCTTCGAGAGGGCGTCACCTCTGTGGACATCCAAGAATTAAAGAGCACCATTTTAGAAAGAGAACTGTCTCATTGCAGTCTTCATTTGGAGGTTTGAAACTCATGGTTATTCAGGTCATCTCATCCAACTTGATCGGAACATTGACCAACGAACAACAAGGCTTCGTATTTTCCGTTCCAAAAAATGATGAAAATGGGGAACTCCAGATTTCCGGACATGGATATTCAACCGAGACTGTTGTATCTGAGATCGAATCCATTCGATTGGGGGAACACAAAGCGATATCATCAGTAGCATGCTCAACATCGGCGTATCATCCCAATCAACCGTTTGTATTGTCATGCGAACCAGAAATTCTTGAGATTCAACGCCAAGGCGACGAGTACATTGTGAAGCCGACAACCATCGGCAGAACCGAACTCTGCATCTCCATCGAAGGGTTCGAACCCATTCGTCAGGGAATCACCATCAAATCTCCTCCCTTGCCTGGCGTGCCTGCTTTTTGGGACGCTTCTTCCCCCTATGTCCTTCTCCCGCAAGAATTGGTGCCATCACCCGAAGATGCAAAGGTCGAGTTGGCACAATCTAACGGGAGATTGATGAACAAATGCACCATGATTGGACACACTCCCTCTGTACGCCTCATGAAAAATGATGTCCACGTGCACACAATGGAAGTGCGCTATAGGTCCTCACTATTGTTTGATCAGGACCTAGAGATTTCATGTTTTCAAGGCGAACCTGGGATTGAATTACCGATTCCATCGACCCATCGACATCTTCTTTCTTGGTTCGATGCCAGTGGAACTCGAATGAACCAACACACGACCTCAACTTGTGGCGAGACATTCTACACGCTCAGAGGTAAAGATGCGAAGGAAGAATGGTCAGACATCATCGATAGATCAGGCGAATTGATCCGATGCCGTATTTCAACCCTGAATTGGGATTTCAATGAGATCATCGGTCGAGACGTATCGGTTGTCCAAGTTGAAAAGGAGAATAAAATCGTCATGCAAGTATGCCTTCCGCGGCCGGATGAATACCCCGAGCATCTCCTGGATGATCTTGAGCTGTCTCTCTCACCAATCGGGAGTTTTGAAGTTGAAAGTTCACCCGATGGGCTGTCTTTTTTCATCTCACCTACAACAACTGGAACTTACTCAACCAACCTTGTCCTATCCTCTGCCACCTACGATGCGCGAACAGAGTTGACTGTAAATATCGACGAGGCACTGGATTTCTCAGAACGAACCATGGCTGAAGTTGAGATCCGTGCTTTTGTCGCTCAGAATCGCCTGGTGGCAGTCGAATATTCCACGCCGTTTGCTGAATTCGAAATGTTGGAACAGTTTGAATTACAACTTTTTCTGGACGACGAATACATCATGTACCTCCTCCCGAACAAATCTAACCTCCTGTTCCCAATCCACAGCCGTCCCACCATGGGGCACTTTCGGTTGGTCGCCCCCTGGCACCCGTATTTTTCCCCCATTGAGATTGAGCCTCGAATCGAAACCGTTGAGCTTGCATATTCGGCTGAGAAATTCACTCTTGAAAGGCCTGAATTGGTATCATGGAAGCCGACGCTTCACATGCGGATGCAACAGCGCGCTAAAGGTCTGCGGCCCCCTTCAACCGATGCCATCAACCACAAAATTTCCCGAGTTGGAAAGGAGGTTGAGTTGGAGGGAATACGTTCAGAAAATTTCTACCCGGTGATCATTGCCTATCCTTACGACCATCCTCCTGAAGTCTTTGTCATGTTTGACATTCAATCTCATGATTTCATCGGGGATGACGGCACCCTTGCCATGTTTGAAGATCTCGAGGCACCCTTAATTCTCGGCGAGAGAGATTGGATGGATGGTCGTGACGTTTTCCTCCAAAACGGGAGAGCGGTCTTCGAAATGCCTGGAGTTTACATCCTCGGGCTTTGCCTACCTTTTGTTCGCGAAGGAATGGCTACCAAATCTGGCGAAAACTGGTGCGGAGAAGATGACAACGTCTGGGGATTCCGATACACGGTTTTCACTGAAATTGAGGTGATTTAGGAATGCGCATTCAGGTAGCAACCGGTTTATCTTCACTAAGAGCAGAGTATTTCATGAGGGGGCAGCGGCTTCAGGATCAAGACGACCCCATGGTTCGATTCACGATCTCCTCTCACCGCTCAATTGATGATCCTGTTCACTATGAACATTGGAACCGTTGCCATGTCCGCGGCCAAGAAAACGATAACCTCCCCAGTGTTTGGACCGATTTTCACACTCAAGAGATGCTCAGGTGTTTGATTGAGTTTCTTGAGAGCACACCTGGCTCCCGTGTGTCATCAACGCTTTTGTATCAGCGTGCGGGAATTGCCCACTCCCTTCTCCAGAGCGATTGGGTTGGAGGTCCTCAGGCTGGCGGCGAACATGAGATGCCGCATCGCGAGATCCTGCAAAATATCCCAGGTGTTGAGGCTTCAGAGGGGAACAATTGGTGTCGCCAAACAGAACCTGCTTATGCTTACGCTTCCGGTGATTCTGAGTGGGCTGTCGTGCTCGATGCCCGTACAACCCGCCAGGTCAAATCGGATGTTGGCCACTCACCGAGCCAAGAACGGCTTCGCTTGTACTCCACCGGCCTGCGATTGATCAAAGCGGATGCTATTGAAGCCGGTGCAACAAGGATGTCGTTCGATCAATTGTTGTTGGGTGATGATGTTCTCTTCAACTCTGCCCAGTACATTCGCTTTTGGTTGGAACAGGCAAAGGAACTTTCGGAAGTGGATAACGACTTTTTCACCTATCAACCTGCCATGGATGTAGAAGGCCAATACGCCTTTTGTCATTCACTATATGGCAAAAGGGGATCAAAACCAATGCGGGGAGACATCAATATCCTCGCCTCAGGACCACCTTTGACACTGCAGATTGATGATCAAGAGGTAAATTTGATCATCAAATTTCAGGAAGTGGAAGACGGTTTTGACCGACTCGTCAACATTGGTTTCGAAGTGAATGAGGACGAAAGAACGTATCAACTTGGACTTCACCCGGACTTCCTTGGATTGAAGTTTGAAAGCGACCTAGGAGATCTGAGTTTCACGAAGGAGGCTGAGCTGAGAAGAACGCTTCTGACCACCTTGTACAGAGACTTGACCAAAGCGTTCAGGATTTGTGCGAAGATGTCTCGAAATCCCGAACATGAATTTGAGCAACTCGGAAGTTTAGGGATTTCAGGCAGGCATATGTATTGGTCAATCTTGACAGACCAATCTGAAGTTCATGCCAACATGAAGAAAGCAATATTAAGAGTGAATGGATGGTTATAGCATGCGTCTGACCAAAACACAAAGAATCCTCAATATGAGGTTGAAGAACACCATTCGGCGCTCCTATCCATTGATCGGTAGCCAAAAAATGCAAGATTCTTACGATGCACTCACGGATCCCGGTGCCTCAAACCTCAACATGACCAAAGAACCCTGGATTGAGGCGCTTCCAAAGTACAAACCCCTGGAGGGCCAGTTTGACGGCCTCAAAACACGTATACCGTCCAAATCAGAATTCATCGCATTCTTGAAATCCATGCACGAACAAAAACGAGGGGACATCTTCCCCCCCTACGTCCACCAAGCGGAATCGATCGAAGCTTGGGCAAAAGAGCAAGACTTTGTGGTGAGCACCGGGACAGGCTCAGGAAAAACGGAGTGTTTCCTCTACCCCGTGCTCGGCCACTTGCATGAGATTGCGACTCGACAAAAAAAGACGCTCCTTGACGGGGGCGTGCCTGACAAAATCCGGGGCATGAAAGCCATCGTGCTTTATCCCATGAATGCGCTCGTCGGCGATCAACTCAAGAGAATGCGCACCCTTCTTGGCGATTATGAACTTGCTAAAGTGCTCTCCATGGAAGCCTTGCATCAAGGCGTGGATGGTGAATCTGGCCAACCAAAAAATCGCTTCTTCCAGTTTGGCTCCTACACCGGCCGTACTCGATTCTCAGGGCCGTATGCCTACAAAACGGCCCGAGGGAGAAAGAATCCAAAAGTCCAGAAGGGCGGATCGGGCACAGCGTATGTTAGGAAGTTCACCGAATTGGAGAATAATCCGAAAACAGGTCCGGATGCAGGTCCGAAAGGACTGTACTTGAGAATGATGGCAAAGGGACTGATCCCCGCCAAAGGCGTACCAAAAACAACCGATGACGGCGACGAATATTGGAGCCTCGATCGCTTCCTCAATGAAGACGCAAAAGACGGTCTCATCACGCGCCACGAAGACAGGGAATTGTTGATGAGGCATGAAATGCACAACGTTGGGTACAACTATCTCATGACGGGCGGCCAACCGCGGATCAACGACAACAATAACGGAGGCGGCACACCGGATGTGCTGATCACCAACTACAGCATGCTGGAATACATGCTAAAACGTCCTTTGGAACACATCATGTTCAAAGAGACCCGTGATTGGCTCCAAAAGGACGACAACAAACTGGTGCTGGTGTTGGATGAAGCCCACTTGTATCAAGGCGCTCTTGGAACGGAAATCGGTATGCTTCTACGCCGTTTGAGAATGGCCTTGGGCATTGCTGGAAAAGAAGAAAAAATCCAATTCATCTTAACCTCAGCATCCCTTGGAAACGACGATCGGGAAAAGGAGGTCTTTGTTCAGGGGCTCACTGGCCGACCGCAATCGTGGTTTGAAGATGACAAAACGGCATTTATCAACGGGACGAAATGGGAAATCCCAGAATCCATGGCTGACTTGTCGCATCTTGATCCGGAGGCATGGATACGTGCTTTGGAAACTACTGACCTCGATGCATCTGACGAAAACATACGAAAAGCGCTCGCTTCCATGCCCGACACACCTTCCGACCCGACAGATGATGAGGCATGGTTCAACTTTGCGAGAAAGCATCAACTGTATGCGAAAATGTACGATCTTCTCAGCCAAAAAGCACGGTCCATGTCCGAACTGGCTGAATCGCTGTTGGGATCCAGCGAAAACCGTGCCGTACACGCCATGGAATTAATTCTGAATTTTGTTGCTGCACTAAAAGGAGAATTGAACATCCCAAATCGAAAAGATCCCCTCCTTGGTATTCGTGCACACCTTTTGTACAGAGGGCTCACGGAGTTGTATTGGAACCTCGCAGAGGACAGAATACAGACCACAAAAACACCCAACATCAGTTCAAACCAACCCGCTGCAATTTATCCTGTCCATTCTTGCCGCCGCTGTGGTGGAGCCTATGCACAGGTTTTCGTCAGCAATCAAGGCAACAACACAGAGGGTGAATCAATTGCTGAACAACTCATCGAAAATCTATCAACGACAACCCGTACCTTTGGCTCTCCGCTCCAACAAACCGTTCAATTCGAGGTCTATGTGGCGGATCACTACGATCCAGATAAGAAAGAAACCACGAAACATCTCCAAACGCGTGATATCGTGTTTAGTCGGCCGCCAGATTTGTTCCTTCATAGAAATCAAATGCGCTTTTGTACGTTTGAATACTTCAATACTTCCAAAGCGAGTCAACAAACCAATATTCTGAAGCATTTCAGACCAGCCTACCTTCCACGCATCAATGAAGCAATGGTGGAGGACACGCCTTCAAACTTCAAGGAATCGGGTTGCGTTGCGAGATATTCATTCAATCAGACACGATGCTTCCAGTGCGAAACGAATCACGCCCTCCGTCAATCGGATCAGATCACGAGTTTGATGACAAGGGGCGATCAGGCCTTTTCCTCGCTCTCCTTGGGCTTGCATCAAAGTCAGGACGATGACGATGACATCCCAACCCCAAATCGGGGCAAAAAAGTCTTGATTTTCTCCGACGGCCGACAACGAGCGGCCCGTCTAGCAAAAACCGTCCAAGATTTTGCCAACAACGATGAGCTTCGGCTTTCCATCCTTCATCTGATTGAAAGTAAATGGTATAAAACGCTTGCACAAGAGCAGCACAAACTGTTCAGTCTAGCCGACCTGTACCCACTGTATGTTATTCACATCACGGCCGCTATGCAAGATCCCTTTGAGGAAACAGCGAATTATTTCAATCCCAAGGCCATGTTTGCCAACAATCGTGAAGGTATCATGAGTCGACATCTTGCCGGTCTAGCAGAGATCAAATTCACCGAGAATTACTCCATTCCTGGACCAAATGGAATCCATGAAACCTTCGTCCACGATTTCATTGACGATCTTGAGGACATTGAAGGAGATCACCTTGATTCGATAACGATGGCTGAATTATTCGTGAGTCCCGTGAATCGCAATGGTCTCATGGAAGGGACCATGGATCAGGTCAGGAAAGCGCTTGACAAAAGCACAGGTTTCGCTCTTCTGAAACACATACGAAACAAAGTTCTCATTCGCCGAATTCTCAATGAAACTGTTTCCGAATTCTCCAAACGACGGTTTGGATGCCTGTTGTTGTTGTTGAAAGAGGCGATCGGTGCCGTTGAATCAGAAGGAGATGCCCTTGCTGCCCTGCGAGGTGCCTCCATTGACGCCGACCAACTCAAGCAAAAAATGGATGCAGCGGGCTGCGGAATCCCTAAGATGGAATGCGAAAACATCGCAGAACGTTGGGGCCTGCTCAACCAATCAAGGAACATCACTGATGAACAACTCATGGGCTTGTTTGATATTTCAGAGAAAAAAATCAGTGAGCGTCGAAGCAGCATGCAGGCTTTGCGTGGACGAAGCCTGCGGGTGATGGCTTGGTGGTTCAAGCAATTCACGCCGCTTCAGCCCTACGACAAACGTGTGCAAAAAGCAGCCCTCATGATTCGAGAAGAGCACAATTCGTTGCCTGAATACGCGAGTCTTTGCCTGGGCTTGCAATCTATTGAATGCTTGATTTATTCTGCCACTGATGCTGATGCGACCGACAGGCTCTCAAAGTTCAAAACACATGCCATTTCCAACATCAACAAATACATGAAAGGCGGTACGAATGTTCCCACGTTCTTTTTCACCCAACTGATCGATTTCATTTCTTCCAGAGATTTCTCACTTGAGGACCTCGGCATTGGTACGATACAACTGATCGACAAAAATTACCAGAGAGCGATTTCAAACAAACAAGAAGACGGTGATTTACCTGATGACCTATCAGGTGAACAAAGAAAGGCTCTGCGTGTATTGTATGAGGCATCTGCCCGTTTCCCGATCATGTCGACCGGGAACTACGAGCTCAATTTGACCGGGAAAGACAGTTCCAGAGGCATCAAAGATGCAGAGAAAGTCATGTACAACATCCACGCGGCAAAAGCCCATCCTCGTGAATACAAATTGAAAAAGCATCCAGATAAATGGGGCGCTACATCTGGCCAACTTACCCGTTACTTCGACCAAGTTCTGAAGGTCAGGACGGCACCATCGTTCAATGATATCAAGGACCTGTTTCCAAATTACAACCAACTCGACTCGGAAAACCCATTCCTCAGGAGCAATGCAGAAGGACGTTATTTTGCGCGAGCAGAGCACCTTCAGTTGGTCAACAAATCCGATCAAACAGAAGGCGTGTTGATGTGCGTCAGATGCGGTGGAACCTTGATGCACGCCCTTGAAGTGTTCACCAAAACGTGCGCGAACGGGGACGATCTCATCCGCCACTATGATCCACAGGAGCCACTCATCCGATTACGGGTTGAAGAGCCTTGGCGAGAACCCGCAAGAGCGGCTCTGAATTCAGATGTTGAAAAGATGGCGATTACACTTGTCCGAGCCGAAGAGCATACAGCTCAGATCAACGACCCTACCAGTCAAGACGAAATGTACAGTCATGCCGAGCGCTTTGAGATGTTGTTCCAAGATATCCCGTTGGTGGTCCCGGATGACGATACGGAATTCACGGCCGCAGAGTCACCCGTTGACATTCTTTCATGCACAACAACAATGGAAGTCGGCATCGACATTGGCTCTTTGACTGCTGTCGCCCTGCGCACCGTTCCAAGAGAGCGAGCGAATTACCAACAACGGGTTGGGCGCGCTGGACGAGGGCGTGCTGAAGTGTGCGTGGCGTTGTCTTGGTACGATAACAAGCCGTATGCGCAACACTTTTTCAGCAACCCTTCCGATATCATTGACCACCCTGAAAATTCTCCCGTGATTTATTTGGACAACGAGGTGATCGTTCAACGCCATATTTGGGCGGCTATTCTGCAGCGCTTTTTCAAAAGGTTGGAGTTTGATGACGAGGATTTGGTGTTCTATGGCATGGATGCTAACCAGCAAAAGGCTGGACTCATGGACAGCATGGGGACAAAGGATGACTTCCTGGAAGGCGATTTTACAAGCGAACAACTCTACACCCTGGAAGGGCTGAAGGCTTGGATGGATGGAGACGACGCCGCTGAAACGCAAAACAATGACGGCGAGGATATGAGAACACAAGACTGGACGACAACACGAGATGAATTAGCCACTTTACTTCCCGAAGATCTCCACGCCAAAGTTTGGCTGCCCAACGAAACCAGATTCGCAGCCACACCCGTTGAGGTGATCGATGAATGGATGAACGTCCTGATCAAGAGATTTGATGAATTAAACATTGGATTCCAAGGCGGTGAAGAAGAATGAGCAACGAAGAAAAACTGCTGGAATACCTCTCTCGGGGCCACTACCTACCGTCATTCAACCTCCCCATAGACGCTGTTCCATTCATCGCAAGAACGAGCGTTGGTGGTGATGAAAAAATTACGGCACGGATGAGCGATGGATTGGAAAAAGCCCTTCGAGGTTATGCCCCTGGGTCTGAATTAACCTACAAAAAAATGGATTTTGTGGTTGGCGGTATTTTCATTGAATACATGCCGCGCAGGGAGATACCCGAAGAGACAGGGGAAGTTGAAAAGGCCAGAATAAAGACAGACGAGGTCATCAACAGAACAAAATATTGGTTTGAAAATCCGAAAAACGTCAATTTCTTTCACATGTGCAAAGTTTGCAAACACACCCTCAAGTTTGACGAAACGTTGCCGAGTGATGTTGAGGAATTGAATGAACCCTGCAAGGTTTGTGGGGCAGAGGATCAGTGGCTATCCCTTCCAACCATCCGCCCTCCAGGATTTGGACCGTTGATTCGGGCAACCAAACGTGAAGGTTTTGCTGACGTGGCCGATATGAGTTACACCAGCGAAAACAATCGAATATTCACTCGGACAAAATGGCCAACCTCGTTGATCGAAGCTGATGGGGGAGAACCACTGACCCATGTTTTGAAAGAGGATGAAGAAGGTAAGATCGAGTTGCTCTACCACGATGGAATCAGTATTCTTGACATCAACGCAGGATTTGGCGATCATGAATCGGACAATACTATGGGCTATGCATTCTGCAAAGATTGTGGCCACATGACACCCAGAGAACAATTGCCATCCCACGAAGGAAAACACCTTCGCCCCTACGCTATTGTTAGGGACGACGGAATGTTTTCTGGAGCCTATGCACAAGGCGGGGAAATCGAAGATTCGTTCAAAGATGCCATGAGGACGGGTTGTGCATCTCCAGCAACCCAACGACAATACGAAGGATACAATCGATTGTTGTTGGGACGACTGTTCACCACGAACGTCATGAGTTTGAAAATCGACTGGCACGAAAATTGGTTGGATTTGAACTCAGACGAAGGAAGAGAAATCGGAAACCGAGGTGCGATGACCGTTTGCCAAGCGCTTCTGCAAGCAATTTGCAATGCCGACTCGAAGTTTGCCATCTCTCCAAACGACCTCGGTGGAGACATTCGCCAGATGGAATCGGAAGAAGGTGGATTTGAAATTTTCATTTATGAACGGGTTGACGGTGGCGCTGGCCTCCTCAAGCAGGTGTATGAGAGCATCACGAACCAGTGGGAAGGAACACATCGTCGCGGTCCAATTCTTGAAGAAATGAAGAAGATTCTAGCGGGTGAAAAGTGCCTTGAGACAACAAATGAATTTAGTGATAAGAAATTTAGAACGGTGGCGAGGCCGTGCGATTCAATCTGCCAGGGATGCTTGCAAGATTTCACAACGCAGCACATGCAAGGGGAGCTTAACCGCGAATCAGGCCATCAATTCTTTGAACTTGCCCTAGGAGAAAAATCAACGCCATTCAATCATCACAACACCGTGTTGAATCTAAAATATCTGGTCAATGAAGTCTATGAAACTGCCATCCTAGAGGATCCGGACAGAGAATTACCGGAACAAGAAGACATCTTAGAAACCGATCACCACCGATACATCGTGATCGAAGGAGAGGACCTCCCCGAAGAAGACGAGGGCGCCAGATTGAGCCCGCTGAAGGGCGTGAAGATCGGCGATGCTGAATTAGTGATATGCCCCGAAATCATTGACGGGAGAACGCAAACCATGTTTCACCAAACGCAAGTTTTCGAAAACCCGATCGCCGTCATGGCTCGAATAGAGGAATTGATTGCAACTGAAGAAGATGATGATGATGATGATGACTTTGAGATGTAGGTCGATCTCATGCCACCCACGCATTCACCTTCCAACATCGCCAAAGCTCACCAATGCCCAAGCCGATTGAAGGAATATCGAAACCCCCCGCCAACCTCCTACTTGGATCTCTCCAAGCCAACGGACAAAGGTACATTCTTTCATTTGGTGGTTGAGCAATGGTTGAATCAACTCAACAGCGCCATACAAAATGGGGTGTGGGAGGACTTCACCAGTTACATATCAAGTAAAAGAGCGCGCATGAATCAACTCAAGGGGGACGGAATCACAGTGACATCACAGTACGGTGGCTCGTTAACTGAATTGGTGGACAACTGCAAGATTGAGACATATTTACGGAGGGTGCACAAAAAATCCAGAATCAAATCCATTAGGACTGAAGTCCATTTGCCGTCTGAAACTGATGCCATGATACTTCGGCAAGATTTTGACGTCAAGGGGTTTGTTGATTGCATTGTCGAAACCGAGGAGAATGGTATTCTTGTGATCGATTGGAAAACAGAACTTCACCTTAAGAACGAAGATGAAATGATGAGGTACAACATCCAACTTGCCCTCTATTCCCGACTTGCTGAGCATGAATACAATATAGAACCAAAATTGATCCTTCCTCGATTAATCAGCCTTACCCAATTCAATGAAAAGGGGCTCCCTTTGATGGCTCGATTAGCTTCCATCGATTTGACGAACATCGGTAGAGAGGATCATATTGTTCATTGGACCTCAAAATCAAAAATCAGTGGAAGGCATTGCTCTACCTGTGACGAGGCTTATGGAAGGGCACCATGCCGAGAGCGTTCAACCGATGAGGCGCTCAGAGCATCTAGCCAACGTCTCCATGACCCCGTGTTTACTTCTGGAAGCACAGTGATTGACGTCGAGATTCAAGGAAACAGGTTCAAGCCTCTATCTTGGAAGAGTTTCTTTGTATCAAATAGAGATCAAGAAAATGAGCGTATTCTTCATGTGCAATTCTCAAAAGCAAGGGGTAGGGTCGAAATCCCCGAAAATTGTGTTGTGCGGTGCAGAGGGAGAATCAAGTTTGAAGACGGGAATCGCACCCTTGTTATTTACGAGCACGTCATCTTGGACTAATTGAAGAACATCTCTGCTATTTTTGTCAAAAATGAGGTCCCACGGATTGATGTCGTTCTTCTGATTTCCCTCAACCATCGAGTACCTCGCCTGCATGACACAACAAGCAAATTCGGTTCGGGTAAACGTGCACGAGGGAAGGAAATACCTCCCCTGAAAACACCAGCATGCTCAGAATGCTTGATTGAACCTTGGATGCTTCAAATACTCTCGAAGAACAAGAACTCTGCATGTCACACAAATTGGACCCCGTTCTCGATGCCGGATTGCGACCTGAAGCGACGTTCATGAAATCTCGTAGCGGAGAAAAATGGGGCTACGTCGACGAGTTCAAACACGAATTCGGCCCCTCTTGCTGCATTTTTGAAACCGATGAGGAGGGTTCGTTTCTCCAACTCACCCTCATTCATGAAGAAGCGATTGAAGAGAACATCAACGAGCTTCTTGAGGTGATGAACTTGATGAACGGGGCTCAAGAACAGATGCGCTTCTTCTTCAACACGAAGACCGGCAAAGTTCAGGCCAAGCGGGAATTCATCGTGGGCGGACGGAAAGCCGACGACATCAAGGAGATGGTGTTTGAACGCTACGACCGCATGAAGGACATCTTTGACGATCTCATATGGGCCTTCAAGTGGCGGCTGAAGAACGCCGGAGACCGGGACGACATGTTCGAAGCCCTCGTCGACCGAAACATCAGCCGAGCCCAGCGACGAGAACGGGACAAGGGCCGTCTTGACTTTGACCCCGCCTATCACTGAGCAGAACAAGCAACCCATGGGCCGAGCGCGTTTCTGAGCGCCGGCGACGCTGAGCGATCACTCCTCTTCGTGGCTGTACGTCTTCTCAACCTCGCCCATCGGACCGGCGAAAAACACCACGCTCAGGCCCGCCGCCACGAAGAGCATGAACTGCACCTCACCGGAACCGATGTCGCCCTGGCCGGAATCGAACCGGCTCCTCTGCTTGCGCAGCGTGCTCCGTACACCAAGGGGTCAGCGACCCTGGGCCTGTGGGG
>Ga0181575_10001489_pt1 | contig 16849 bp, 15 predicted proteins | sample 101ome_23_FD_145599 | JGI IMG/M metagenome (GOLD analysis project Ga0181575, IMG submission 145599) | Coastal salt marsh microbial communities from the Groves Creek Marsh, Skidaway Island, Georgia - 101411CT metaG (spades assembly) | ecosystem: Environmental > Aquatic > Marine > Intertidal zone... | reverse complement strand
ACCCAGTAGCTAGAGGAGTACTCGCAGTTTTAGTCTACGATCCCAAAGGAGACACACGGCCAGACGGCATGACTACTAAAAGAGTGGTAAGAGGAAAGGTCACCACCAAGGCACCAAGCAGTTACTATATTCTGTCAAACGGGACTGTCATTTATGATGACTATATCTGTAGAGATTTTGAAAGAGCCTGCCAAGCTAAAAAACTAAAGCAAGCAGTATTGGTAGGGCGTGTCAGTCTAATCGACACATTTGGTAATGAGCAAGGAGAACAAGACACAATGAATGAACTCATAAGACCAGAGGGGATACTACAATCACAAGCAAGAATCATGAGGTTCACCATCAACAGAGCTCCAGTAGTTAACTCGACTAGAGTACCGATAGAAATTATGGGAGAGCAAATCAAGGAATTCTCTGCTAAGCGTATTGTACCTTCCCCCTATTTTGAATTTGAAAAACCAGTAGGGGCTAAAATAAAAAGCAAGTACATGGACTTAGTAAGATCAAAAATGTCTGGTACTATGATGGTAGAAGGCGAAGAAAAATACCTAATCAAATCAACAAGAACGCTTTACGCAACTATAGTAGGAGTAGATATAAGCGGAAAAGCATTCGCCTCAGAAACAGATATGCCACCAGTGCTGATAGCAGTAGGCAATAAATCCAGCAAGCATGGTGCAGAATACATAACACTAGCTAAAGCCCAGATAGCTCTGAAAAAGGAAGACAGAATGACTTTGCGATCACTAGTCGAGGGACCGGACAAGAAAAATCTTATTCCTGCCCCTAGAGGAGAATATGCAGACAAAGTTAAGTTTGCAGAACCTGCAGTCGTAGTAGAGATATCTTACGACGACGTCACTCCACAAACGTTTTTGTCTTTCGCATTCGCATTCAACTCAACTGGCGACTTCCGAGCAATAAAGACAAAAAGAGCAATCAATAGATTAGTCAATGCTAAAGTAATAGCTATCAGAGAAGATCTAGACCATAGAATACCTAAACAAATATCATATAGGCAAGAAGAACTACTAGAGTTAAGCTCCTCTCCTTCTAGGTCAGATTTTAATTTGGTTTCGATACCAAATCCCCCAAGTAAGCTTCCAGAGTTTATTAGAAGAAACCCCGGCTCCTTTTTTGGTGTCCCACAGACACTTGATGTATACTTAGGAGGATCATTAGAGCCCAGAGTAGATACTCTACCAGACGGATCAAAAGTAGTACGAGAGTACGCAAGGGGTGGTAGAAGAGTACAACTTCCACTACTCGAACCAGCTAAAGGAAGATACTTAGGTGAAAAAATACCCGGTGAATTAGAGAAAGCGTGGGAGCGTTATGATAAAGGAGAACCGGGATACAAGGTGTTTGTTGACAAACGCTCACTTGTAAAAGGAGATATACCACATTACCGAACCACTAATTTGGGCCAAGAGTATAACTTAGCGATTGACGACAGATACGGTATGGGCCAAGATGCTAACTCTGTGACGAGTATGAACAAGCAAATAGAAAAGCCAAGCAAATACTTAGATGTCATGGAAACTATTCACTTAGAAGGTAACGAACGACAAAAAATAGAAGATAGCAAAGTATACTCTAGTACATTTAGAAGTATCCCCGGAGACATTAATAGCGAGGACCCAATGAGAGGAAACTTCGATAAAGGCTATGTAGAGTCATACAAAGCAGCGGATAATATGCTAAAGTCAGCACTCAAGCCTACGGTCCTTCAAGGAGAAGAACAGAATGCGGCAGTAGACGCCATCATGAGTAATCCAAGACCAATTAAAGATGACCTGTGGAAAATGAGGCTCGGTATCTACATCGAAGAGTTCAACAAGTGGTTTGCACTCCCAGAACCAAAGGAGGAGTGGGAAAAATACGCAATGGGGATGTTTTTACCATGGGAAGTGCCTTTATTAGAAAAAGACCGACTTATGGCAGAAGCATCATCCAAGTACGAACTTTCCCAAGAAGAAGCTTCTCAAATAGATATGCAGTATGTTAATACTCAATCAGAAGATATGTTCGATTTAATATTGTCAGACTTATACGAGGTGCCAGAAGATGATGCAGATTTCGAAGAAGCAACACTCTGAGCTACTAGATGCTCTCAACTTTCCTAAAAAGGGGGAAGTACTTGGAGGGAAGCCAGTACTAAGCGCCTCTGCTAAGTTAAGTGGAGATGTGCTTACTTACGAAGTAGAGTTTCCAAAAGGCACTAAAACGAAAGAAATACCTTCACTACTGAAACATTTTTTCTCGACACAAGTTATACCAACTGAAACAAATATGGTAGTAAAGCACCATGACTATAGAGTTCATCCCAAAAACGGAAATGTATGTGTTAGCGGAGCTATGAGCATAGGAGAAGTAGTCAGATCAAACCCAACGATGCTAGAGTTCGATCAAGAGTACGCCGATATGGAGATGACTAATCCAGAAACTTACTTTAAGAAACACGACTATGGTACATTCAACTCCCCACAATTCAGAGCTAAATTGTTTGGCTTCGTTAGCTACATGGGGGAAAACTACGGGTATTGTGACGACAAGTGCATTTATCATAGAAGAGCGAGCCTGATAATGCCTAAGATCAAAATAACAAAGGCTGTTCCAAAGGCAAAAATGATGTATCACACTCATCCTAAAAAAGATGAACCAAGCTTAAGTTCAGCAGATGATTATCTCATTTACATGGATTTGTCACATGAGCCAAGAGGCATACGCCATTTCTATACTGTGATGGAAGACAGAATGGACCATTTTCAAATCACCCCTAAAAAGGACAGCAAGTCTAAGTTTGTTCAATTGAGTGAAGACAAAATAATAGAAGAAATAGACACCAAGATAACTGACTTAGAGCATAAGTGGAACGAAAAAATCCCTAAAGAAAACTCAAGTAAAGAAGACGACTTACGATATTGTGAAAACGTCACAAGAGACCTAGTAAGCTGGATGAATAAGAAGTATGGAAAGTACTTTACTTTCAAGTACAATTGCTATTACAGAGTTAAGAAAAATCCTCCAGAGCCATCTGCAGATGACTTACATCTAAACGACGAATTTCTACAAAAAGCCATTGCTGATATTCGAACCAGAGCATACTCTTGGCCTGAATTTGAAAGCAAAAAGATGCCACATGAATTGTACGCATATTGGCATCAGATGTACTACAAAAAGTTCGCACAAAGCTCTTCGATGACGTTAGGCGTAAACTTAGCACCTGCTAATCAGCGAAGATACGATCAGTACATGTCAAAGAAGTTTGAAGATACTTTGTATAGCAACTTGGATGCTCTGCATGTCCTCAATCTAGCTTACGATATCGCAGCACAAGATACCAAAGTGAGAGACGGAAACGAATTTGCATCTAGGATGGAAGAACTGTGTAAGTATCTCGGCATATCAGATCAAGCATGCGAAACACTGACTTTACTAGAACAAATAATACACCAACAAGAAGTGTTTTCTGAAGAAGCAAAAACTATGGCTGGAGATTACTACCCGTTAGTGCTATTATCATTTTATTCAATATCAGCTATCAATACTATAGAGAAAGTAAAGGAAGGAAAGATAGACCCAGATCTCGCTAAGTATGAAGTATATGCTAAACTAAAGACACAGGTAGGTGGTGAACTAGAATCCTTTCTGATAACAAAAGAAAGACTACCATACAACGGCTTTGTCGATTCATACCTTAATCCCCCACCAATGATTCTAAAAAGAACAGACTATCTAGTCACATTCCCACCAGAAGCCTTTGATTTCTATGACATCGTAGTCGAAGCTTTAGGACAATACAGCAAATCACTGGTTGATCCAAGAAAAGAATTCCAAAAATTAGGAAAGTTCAATTTATCTGTGCCCACATCTGGTGGGAGAGTAGGGATGATGATTACTCAGTCCACAGGTCAAGCTCAAGTCTTTGCCGCTAATACCAAGAACCCAATGGAAGATGCTATGGAAGCAGTTGACAAAGTAGGTCAAGCATTGTATCGTGCAGGACTTCCTGTAGACCCAAAAGAGTTTAATTTAACCTTTGACGAACCCGCAACTAACCCGCAGTTAGCTCAAGTAATAGCAATATGTGGGCCAAGTGGCTCTGGAAAGTCCACCACAATTAGAACCCTGCTAAAACAACTCCCTAACTCCCGTACTTCTGCTACTGTAACTACTAGAAGAAAAAGAAAATCAGATAAGCCCGGTGAAAAAGAGCACTTGTCGAAAGGCGAATTCTTACATCTAGTAGAGCGTGGAGAATTAGTAGCAGTACAACTACAAAAAAGTGGAGACTACTACGGCAGAAGACGCAGTGACTTTGAGAAAGAAGGCTATGTAATAATCGACGTGTCCTTGACTGGTTACGATCAAATCAAAAAAATATTCCCAAACACATTTGGGGTTTATCTCGAACCAGTAGAAGACCCAGAAACAATTCGAAAACGCCTGCTACGAAGAGGAGATATGTCAGCAAAGGATGCACGAGGAAGAGCCTCAATCATCCCGCAACACATACAAGACAGCAAGTCAAGAAACTTCGACTTGAGAATACAAACCAAATCTGGTGAGTTTGACTACGCTGCCAAAGAAATTTTAGACACACTACCAAGAGTCAACCCACAAGAAACTCTACCCCCAGAGTTAACAGAAGGAGCAGCAGTATCACCAATACCCGCTACTGAATGGTTCAAGAAGCCCCTTGTACCATCTCCACAAGAGCGACCAGAAGATACTTCCACACAATCTAGTTTATTCGAGTACTTCGAAGAAGACGAAAACGAAGATCAAGAGCTTGAAGAAGCAATAGAAGAAATTCCAGAGAACCCCAAAAGAAGTAATAAAAAAGAGCTATTTGACTGGTTTGAGGAATGGGTACATTTAGTAAACATGAAAAATAAGGAACTCAAAGCATTCCTTGACTCAGATTGGGGTAAAGTAGCAGGATTATCTAAGCAAGAAGCTAAAGATTGGAACAATATCAAAAGCGGTAGAGTAAGTGGCAGACGTATACTTTCTATGAGAAAGAAAATAGGGCTGACAGGACCGAAAGATTACATCGATCCCAACAAGCCTAGAATTTTAGAAGACTACTATGAAAAGGCTCTAAACAACTGGACAGGTCCAAGCGACGACGCTATGAAAGGAGAAACAGACTGGGATTGGTGTAAGCGTCAAGTACGATTTAACAAAAGAGCAAGTGCGTTTCCATATAACCCAACTGCAGAAGAAGCGAAAGGGCCGTTGGTTAAGGAATTCAAAACCTACAACCGACCAAGCAGAAGACTGCTTTCACTATGGGTGTGGGGTCACGATCCTTGGAGATGGGCCAGAAAACATGGCATGGAAAAGATGTCCCCATGCCCCGATGTTCCTTGGATTGGTATGACTGAAAAACGCAAGTGGGGTAAAGTTAACGTAGAAATGAAGCCAAGAAAAAATCCATCTTTTGGACAATTAACATACACTCGTGCATCAAAAGATACCAGAAGGCTAAAAGACCGAATATTAAAGCCACGAGATGATTTCGTAGGCCATGCCACTCGCCCTGAGTTCGGATATGCGTTTCATAAAAAAGGGCCCTTTGGAAAGGATAAGATAGATCGTTCTATAATTAGAAAGCAAATAAGAAAAGACACAGCACTATCCAAAAAAAGAGGAGATCCGTACTCAGGAACTCACACTTCTTTTACTATAGGATCTGGTGCGGAGAGGTATAGCAGAGGAGTAAACCTTGTTCCAGCCGTACTCGGCAAAGACTCTTTATCACGCATGGCAAACTGGATAAGTTGGGCAAAAGAAAATGCAGTACATGAAGAAATAATCCCATTCCTTCAACTAGCCGCAAGTGGAGAAACACTAATCCACGATGACGGAGAATACATTTCTCTAATGCACCGAGACGCCGATAATATCCGAGAGGCGATGTACTTACTTTACCATCAAAAAACTACCGATCACGAGTTCGCCCACCAAGCTGAAATATCAGGAAAAGGTGATCACGAAGAGGACCTCGGGCTTATTGATAACTTCGACATAGGAGCAGAGACTATAGCTATGACTATAGAGAGTGCGTATCAGTACGTCACCTTTGCCAGAGTTGATAGTTTGAATGCAGTAGTTGCGTTCGCACTTCACCGAAATTCTCTATATGCGTCTGAAGTTCAGCCTGCTAAGTATGAAAATTACACCAGCTACAACCTAGCGATTGTGCCATATTACCCCACTAAAGGACAAACCCTATCTCAGTTGATGGGCGAGGTAAGATTAGAGTATAGTCAAAACAGCAATATCTTGGTTAACCCTCGTACCCCCGGTGGTAAGAAGTTTCCAACGAAGTACCTAAGCGGTTTAACTTCAGAAGAGAAAGCAATCGCTATCAAAGAAATCGATGCTGGCTACAAGTACGATATTGACGATCCAAAAGCATACGAGTACTGGAAGTCAGACATCAAAGCAACGGCCAGAGGATACGAAACCGTACCAAGCAAGTACCGTAAGAAGTTCATTCAAATGTACGGACCGCTACCAAAGGAAGGCGACTTTATTACCAAAATGAGCAAAGCAACGGGCATCAAAAAACCAATCCTACAGAAAGTATACGATAAGGGTCTAGCAGCATGGAGAGTAGGTCATAGACCCGGAGTACAACAACACCAATGGGCAGCTGGTAGAGTGTACTCGTTTGTTACGCTCGGTAACGCTGTGATCAAAGACGGCAAAAAGATGGCTGATCATTCATTGGCTGTCGAAGCAGGATTAGTGAAAGAGAATCCACCAAACGAATGGCGACACGGTGAGTTTGCTGAGGAAGACCCATTCGAAGAGTATTTCTGAAATAGTCGATGAAAGGTAAACCGATTATGGCGAAGCTCGCTGGGGTTGTAATCGACGCAATCAAGAACCGCCACTCTGTAGTTTTAGGAATGACTCGCTCGGGTAAAACATACTTTACCGGCCATGTACTCGAAAGGCTACAAGACAATAACGTACATACAATTTTCGTCGATCCCAAAGCTGACAAAGACTACGAGAAGCTAGGTACGGTTTGTAATGACCCGATTGAAGTGTATGCTCAGTTGATTAAAAAGAATCCAAGAATTGTTTTTCGTACCGAAGGCGATCAGAATGAAAGATGCGAAATGTTAGACCAAGTAGTAGAAATGGTATTTCAATTACAACGCACTGATGGCTTCAAAAGAATACGCAGAGTAATAGCAATTGACGAAATTCAATTGTATGTGAAAAAGGGTGGCTCAAGAGCCATTGAGTTAATTTGGACAGTAGGAGCAGGTATAGGAATTACAGGAATTGCACTTACCCAAAGAATGGCATTATTAAACGATACAGCATATAGTCAATCAGAGAATAAATTCATCTTTAAGATAGACGATAGACCAGACTATCTAAAGAGTAAGAATCTAGAACACTACCCTAGAGATTTCTTTTTTGACGACATGAATGCTTACTGGTTTTACTACACCACTGGTGGTGGCACTTGGAAGAAACACGAACCTGTCACAGTAGATAAGCCTAAAGTAAACGGCTCTCTACGCATGAAACGATGGTAGTAATTATCACCGTTACTGATGCAGTCGATTCTGCTACGTCTGTAGCATTTTCTAAGCTACTCACAACCTCACTGAAGTACAGAAGAGTAGAGTCAGAAACACTCGTGGCGACACAATCACAAGCGATACAAGACTTGTCTACAAGTGAAGCAAATAATACCGAGTACGCCAAAGAAATGACAGAAGCTTCTGCTGATGCTGAGTTTCACATCGATATTAGAACATTCTCTGATACAGAGTCACCTACCGTATCATATGATTTCATAGTGATATCAGCGGAAGGTATTACAGATAGAAATCTAGATTCAGCTGTAACAGAAACACTGAGTAACTTTAGTGATGTAAAACTAGGAGTCATGCCCTATGAAAAAATGTATACTTCTGCTTATGCTAAAGTAGTACTAAGACTACCTACTCTAAGTATACTAGTTAACGAGGGAAGCGTGGATCTCTACCGGGCTGCTGCTGACGAGATTGCTGAGTTTGTTGAGAATTACGAGTAATCTCTCTAATCTCTGCCTGTTGTTTTTCTATGAACCAAGAAGGATTGTGCTGAAGCATCCACTTCAAACACTCTACCCCTAAGTTAAGAGCATGAGAACGGCTACGTACCATTCTTCTAAACTCCAAGTCTTCTAAGAAATCATACAGCTCTCTGTCAATGGTGGCACTAATTTGCACAGAGTTGATTCTCTTTTGTGCTTCTCTACGCCCACTCATTGTGCAAGAGCACTCAGCTCCAACTTATTACACTTGTTCTACTATAGCTACCCCCGCAAAGTTGCTTTCAATATAGAAGTATCACAAACCAATACAAAGCAAGGGCCTTATATGCAACTACACTATCGGGGTGTTGAGTACCATGCCTTTGCAGGAAGTTGTTATCTTAAATCCTCGCAGACCTGCAAAGCGACGAGCTGCCAAATCCAAGGCTGCGAGTCGTAAGAGCTCAACGAAGCGCAAGGCAAGTACAAGAACCCGAAAGGGAGGAAAAACTATGGCTAGAAGAAGAACTACCACAAAAAGAAGGAAGACGGCAGCTCGTAAGACTACGACTCGCCGCCGAGCACCTGCTCGAAGACGAACAACCAGACGCAAGTCAACCACAAGGAGAAAATCTCCTGCACGCAGAAGAAAGACTACCAGAAGAAAGTCACCTGCACGCAGAAGAAAGACTACCAGACGCAAGTCAACAACTCGCCGAAGAAAGTCACCTGCACGCAGAAGAAAGACTACCAGACGCAAGTCAACAACTCGCCGAAGAAAGTCACCTGCACGCAGAAGAAAGACTACCAGAAGAAAGTCACCTGCACGCAGAAGAAGCACTTCTCGAAGAAGAAGAACTGCAAGAAGAAGATCTGTCTCTAGAAGAAGATCTGTTTCCCGCAGAATGAAAATGCCATCATTTGGTGGATTCACAAGGTACGTCAAGAAACACATGGATACCGCAGGTATCGCTATGGTTCTTGGTGGATTGGCTTTGCCAACCATTGCTATGAATGTCTACAGCAGACTTAACTTAGGCTCATACCTAAGCAGAGTCCCTGTGATCGGCTCAACTGTTCTAACTAACCCATTCGGTCAAGCAGCCCTAGGTACTGTAGTATCTGCAGCTGTTACCTTTGGATTAGCTTCAACAGGTATGATCAAAGAATCAACAGCTCTCGGTATGAACATGATTGCTCTTGGTGTCTTTGCTGCAACAGCTATCGCAAGACAGTTCCCAACTGCTGGAACATACTTGCCATACAATGCAAGCATCGACGGCATGCACAGCATGGCTGGCTACAGAGGCGGCTACCTTGGTTACCTAGGAAATGTAGATGTTGCTGAGCAACTTCCTGCACCAGTGGAAGACCAACTCTTCGGAGTAGGTAGCGGTCCTTCCTTTAACGTCTTCTAAAGTCGTTAAGGATAGAGCTAAAGACAGACCCATCTCTCTGAGATGAATACAGCGTGGCAACACGTTGCGTTCGCAATAGCGGGGGGTTCGCCCCCTGCTATTGCCCCCTTTTTTTCTGTCACTAAGTTCATTAAGAAGACTAGCGTCAGCTAAATTACCTCGGATCCTCCCGGGGTTGCTGACCGAGGTTAGAGCTGTTTGGGGTTTGCTCTAGTGTTTCCAGCAACCCCACCCGTTTTGTCACATCTAGGGCAGACACAGGTCATTTTATTTTGCCACGCCGATATGCAGCCTCTCCTGTTCATCATACAGTCAAAGCATACAGCCATTTTTGGTGGCTTCCCGTTTATGAAATAAATAGCTTCCTCGGACCTAAAACGCTGGGTGACAAATGTTTCAGAGGGTTCTTGACAAATAGCACATATCATCAAAAGCCTCTCCTCTTGTGAAACTCATCTTTTTCTTGCTGCTTGATATAAGCATCAATAGACTTAGCATCTACTAAGTGTCCGTTAAGAGCTCTAAGAACAGTACTACGAACAAACTGAACTGGTTTGATACCAGCTTCATCTGCAGCTTCTAAAATACGAATCCAATCTGTTAACTCAAATCTAATAGTTATCTGCTTAGAAGGTACTTTGCTCATATGCTTCCGACACTATACACCATAAAAAGAATGTCGCTTGAATCCCAAGCGAATCGACTCCTTCATATATGGGGCTATATGTCGACAAATTGCCCACAATCCCCTACGAGGGATTAAAGCACAAGAAAAGGAAGTGAAAAAAACATGGAACTAAGACCTTATTACGACAGACCTACGGGCCAGATCAAATCGTATCTGTCCCTGATTGAAACGAAAATTGCCTCTAATTTCCCACATTGGGGAAGAGGCTCCCAAGGCGTTTGGCCGAAGGGAGACTATGGTAAAGGTATCTTGAGAGCTGACCAGTTCTCTATCCTCGGTACCTACGGCCAATGGTTAATCCCTTCATCTGGAAGCACTGGTAACCCAAACAGCATTAGCGTAGACAGCTTCGGCTGGGCTAGCAAGACATTGTCTTTCAAGTCCCTCGAAGAATTCTTCTACCTAGTCATGGGTATCCAATACCCAGTTACACCATTGCTTATCACTGAGCACCAGTGGCAGATCTCCGGTATCGAAACACCAGTTTTGGACCAACAGATCTTCGAAGTATTGGAAGAGCCTTTCGTCTGGTACGAAAGCCCAATCGTTATTGAGCCAGAGAAAAACATCGTATGTAACCACAGAGTTGTCGGTGGAGCTGCATCTTTCGGTAACAGCACTATTGCTGGAGCAGAAAAGTGGAGAGTTATCGGTAGCGTAGTCGGTCAACACCACGAGCTAATTCAATTGACACAAAACATCGGAGAGTTGAGCTGATCCCCCACGGGGATTAAAGCACTAATTGGAGGTGACAAAGTATGGTATCTCTTGGAGGACTAGACGTCGCTTTCGGATCTAGCTTGCAGCTAGTCCGAACCAATGTGCTTGTTGTCGACACTGACGGTACAACCACACAAGCTGAGGCTGATGTGGTTCACAGCATCGCAAGTCAGAAGTGGACTTCTTCACTTCAACCAGACTTCACCGGCTTCGTGGACTACACTGCTTCACCTTTCGGAATTACCGAAGGATACGCAACTGCACTAACCGATCAAGTTGAAAACAGCATCTTGAAAGACATCAGCGCTGTACCACTAGCAGGCTCACAAAGAGACGCTACTGGTAGCAACAACAGAGGACTTGCTATCGAAGCAATTCTAAACGTTGGTATCGTCACAATCGAAGTGAACGACACAGCAACCGTTGATGACTTGTTTAATGAAAGAGATTCGCCTGCTGCAGCAGATGGTGACGAACGCCACACTGCAGTAGATATGCAATCTGCTCTCATGAAGACAGCTTTCGATGCTGCTGCACCAGCTCAAGTACTTGACCTAACAGAAGTCCTAAAGGACTCTGATCTTGGTACAGGTACACCTGTTGTCACTGGAGACCTTTCGTCTCTTACTGACACTAGCACAGCTGCTGCACTAAATGACGCAATTGGAGACTCAGCTCTCCTAGTCAGCGTCATGGCACTTGGAAGAGTTCTGTGAACAAGCACTAAGCACATAATACTCACTGAGTATGTGGGTGTGGCGACACACTCGTACGGGTTAAGAGCCCGAGTCGCCCTAGGAGGGAGTTCGCTCCCTTCTAGGGCCCCACCTTTCATATACCCGTTGTAGCTGGAATTATCATGAAGGATTTTATTCCTGCCTTTCCAGCCAACGCTGCTATCTTTAATCAAGCCCAAATGGACTCGTTAATTTCTGCATTAAGCAAACAAACAAAGTCAGCCGGAATAAGCGCCGGTGGTGATAAACGCACTGATAAGTCTATCAGAAAAACAGAGGGTTCGGTAATAGACCCAGAAACATTCAAAGATATTTACACAACAGTCACGGCTGCAACAATGACTATCAATGAAGCCACCTATCAGTATGACTTACAAGATATAGAACCCCTACAATTTCTTAGCTATCAAGAAGGCGGACATTATGATTGGCATCTAGATATAGGTAAAGGAGTACATAGTAATAGAAAGCTATCAATAATTATCCCACTAAACGATCCTAGCGAATATGAAGGTGGAGAGCTTCTAGTAAAAGCTGGAAGAAAAGAAACCTCAATACCTCTAAAACCCGGAGTTCCTATATTCTTCCCATCTATGATTTTACATAAGGTTACTCCAGTTACCAGCGGTAAAAGGTATGTATTAGTAGGGTGGTTTAGAGGACCAGCCTTTAGATAACCTAGCAAAGCGGTTATATCTTACCGCTACCTCGGAATGTTAAGGTCAGTGACCTAACAAGAAAGAGAAGTGATAAAATGGCAAACGCAAACCAAGGATTTAGAAGCGGAAACGCTTTTGGAAGATTAGCAAATATTGCTGACTCCCCGATTTACTCGGCAGGAGTTAAGCTAGAACCCGGATACCTAATTAGAATGAGAAGCAGAATGCACTTAGTGACTGCTGTCGAACCACTAGCAGTGGACTTATTCTTCAGTGACACACTAAACTTAGGGCACCAAGCATCTCCACTAGCACTATTAGGAACAGATGCAACAGCTATGAGCCAGTACGGTATCCAATCTGTACAAGCATACTACGACATTACTGACGGAGATGCTGCAGCTAACTTAGTAGGAAACATCTTGAAACCAGACTATGATTCTGGAGACCTAACCTTTGACGACCTAGAACCATTCAAAGGTAACTTATACCAACTGTGCCCAACACTACCACTACAACCTAAGTTCATGGTTGGAGACACTGGTGACTGGCACTCACTAAGCGATGACTCACCAAACGAAGGCGGTACTCCTATTGGTTTCAAAGGTGACGGAACTGTAGCAAATACTTTCCACATCGGAACTGTTTCACCAAAATTGTACGTAAAACACCCTGCTGGGGTACCCAAATACGTGCTTGATGAAGCTCCTAACGGATCATCTGGTACTACTAGAAACGAATCCTTCATCGAAGGTATCTCTGGTTTCATCGACGGAAGCTTATCTTCCCAAGAAGCACCTAACTGGGACTACTCGCTATGGATAGAGCATGGAGAGAACAACCTACCAACTCTAAGAATGGTAAACGACTCTGATGAATACATCCTCGATGGCAGAATCCGAATGATCGGTTGGAAATACAGAATCCTTGAGCTCACTCCAGAGCAAGTTAACTTGTTTAAGCAAAGATCTGGCGGACGCTTGAGATTTAAGATTATTAATTCTACGGGACTACCAGTTGAGGGCTCAATGCTAGCTGATTACTTCCCTAAGTGATTGGGGAGGTGATTAAGTGTCTCGACAACCTCAACAGGAGCCTTACTATAGTGACGAAGGCATTATGGATATCGTAAGTTACAATACTTACGATTATTCACAACCAAAGCGTGGCGAGGACCTAAATAACCCTAATGCTACAACTAGTACTTCGGCTATAGTAGACGAGTCACCAACACGAGTAGGTGTAGAGCAATCTATATTTGTCAGCGAAAGATACGGACCACTGTTCATAGATGGCGGAAGTCAATTCGAAGTACTTAATCTAACAGAAGCAGGAGAACTAGTTTCTATAGAGATAGTAACAGATAACCCATATCTAGCAGTATATCTACAATTAGACGACTACAAAAATAAAGAGCCTAATGGTATCACTCCTGCTGAGTTACTACTCCGTGGCAGAGACGAATACTCTGAAAGAGAGTTTTATGTCGAAGATAGAAGACCAGATGGAATGTATGTTATCAAATATCACCCAAGAAACGTAGACGAATACCAAGATGTTATTAGGCTACTACTTAGAAACGACTTGAGAAAACAAAAGCTGTTCGGGGCTCCTAGCTCATTTGTTAACAGAAGTGGGCTACCTACCCCTAAGACTCTCGACTTTGCAGGTGGGTCTACCTTTGAACATAAAGCAATAGGGGGCCAAACAGGACAAGATTACCCTCTAACAAGAGTAGCAGAAATCATGCAGTATGCCGGTGGAGAAGAATACAAGACGGGGATAATCAATCCTAGTGTTCTGTTAGACAGGACACTACTAGAAGGTGAGGGGAACCCATATACTGGCACTGCCGGACTATTCAATATCGAAAGAGGTATAGATCCCGCCACTGGTGGAGAAACTATAGTGTGGGGAGAACCCGGCGAGAAAGTAATAAGCGGAACTGGTTCATACACCCCGGCTGTAAGCCCTACATTCCCCGGAAATGGATATGGAGCTTACTCAGAACAGCAAATTGTTATCTATAACGATTCAAGTGAAGACCATACAGCTACTGTTAATGGGGTTTCTGGAGTACCTTTTGCTAGAGGAGACGGGTTCAAAGTTGGAGATCCTTTACTCATATGGGATGGTGGAGATACACTTTACTTCCCCGGAGAGATAGTAAGCCTACAACAGTTTGTAACAGGTACTTCTACTTGGACTGATGTCAATGGTGACGCTATTGCCCCCATACAAGGAGCAGTAGCCATTACAGTTAAGCCCGGGCTCGGCTATAAGCCACCTAACATGTATGTAGATGTCACTACATCTGTAAGCCCTCAGCCTAAATTTTATCTGCCAAGTCCTAGAAATACAAATCCAAAAATACTCGTTAAAGAAATAACAGTTAGAAGAAGAAGAAAGAAATACTTACAGGAGTGATACAATGGCTAAAAAGTTCTCGAACCCGTTATTTAGAATGATTCACGAAAGACCCGTTTTATCTTTCTTCACCATGCCTATTCTTGTCGGGGTAGGATCGCAGTGGTTATCAGCCACTATTCGCAAAGGCAAAACAGGCTCTTACTTTCAAGGAGTAGGTAATGTTTTCCAAGAAAGCGATGAATTAAGCCCAATGGCTGGATTCGGCAACGCAATTAGAACAGAAGGGGGAGATGCTTCTGACTTGATGTTTAGAGCAACTATCTCAAATAGAGAAACTGGCCCCGGTGCCTCTGAGTATGACGAGGTTCAAGCAAGACCAACAGGAGCTCCAGTAAGATATGATAGAGAATATCATGATAGTATATTCTTCCCTAACTTAGACTATAAGGATAACAAGCAAGTAATAACACAAGAGTTCCCTGCTAAAGCTGTAGACACATACGTGTTCGCAGGTATCAATGGCATAAACAAAATAAACATGAGATGATTAAATGAGCTTCTTTACTGATAACGCATATACTATTGTCGGCAGCTCTGTAGCAGGAGCTGCGGTATTTGCTGCATTAGAAAAGATGTATCAAGGAAGCGCAGGATTTAGCGACAGATATGTTAAAGCAGCTGCGATAGGAGCTATTTGCGGAGGAGCACTTTCCTTTTCTATACTAAAAGGAAGAGATATAGCTGAAGGAATAGGATCAAGAAACTACGCTCTCATAGGAGGTGCACTAGGTATGTCAGCTTCACTGCTTTACTATCTAGTTAACAAGAACTACAATACCAAAGCACTCATAAAGAACACTGCTATCGTCAGTGCAACAGCAGGAAGTGCTGGAGCAGCACTCGTAGCATACAACAGCATGCAGTAGGTGAAGAAAGATGGACCCGTATTATAGCCACACGCACACATTTGGGCCAGTAAGCGAAGGAGCAGGGGTAGACAGAGGTATGCACCAATTTTATGGAAAACAAAAAGGGCTGGGAAATCTGCTACCTAGCACACCGGGAACAGCACTGATACTAGGAGTAGTTGTGACATCTTTTTACGTAGTTCCAGCTATAGTTAATCAGTTAGTCGCTTCCAAGGTTCTAGGCTTCGACAATCGACTAAATACAAAGCAACAAGTTGCCCGAAGCAGTGCTGTCGGAGCACTTTATGGATTGGGAGCATTAGTAACATACTCTGCTATTTCTAAATAATATTCGAGGCGATAAATTGAGACTTTGGAAAGAATACAAGAAGCTATGGGGAACCAACCCACTAAATGCAGGTATTCTAACTTTATCGCTCGCCTACGCAGGAGATAAAGTACGAAAAGCCATAACAGCAGACTCTGGAGACTTCTATGGTATTGGAGCTAGTACCTCCACCACTTCATCTACATCAGCTTCTCACGCTATGATGAACAGAGGTACATCTGGAGACTTAATGGATCACCCTGCTTCTTTATTTGGTTACAAAAACATGGGATCTCACTGCACTGGAGGAGTTCACGGAGCTTGCACCAACCCCCACTGCATTACTCACGGAGGAATGGGCTCAGTTAGTGTAACAACCTCAACATCATCGGTCCACCCACCTACCTTGAGAGAATCTTACGGAGACGACTCACACACTTCACCTAGCCAGTTATTTGGAGTATCTAGCTCAGCAAGAAGAAGAGTTATGGTAAACAACCAAGATTACGAAGGATATAATAGACCACAAGCAGGTCATTTATTCGGTCATAAAGAGCAACCATCCATGTCTGACTCAGACCTCGAAATGATAGCAGACATGGGGGGATTCTGATGAGAATACTACCAGCAGACGAAATCCTGTCCAGCATGGCGTATAGCACAGTTATCCTAGGTCCTATTGGGTACGTAGTATCAAAGTACATGCTCAAAGTACCCGAGAACAAACTCATGCTAGCAACGGGACTGTTTATAGGCATGGGAGTCCAGATAGTAGAGTTCAATTAAGTTGAGGCGATACCATGCGACACGGACAAAGCGATCTAGGATCTAAGCGACCACGCTATCACCCAGTAATCGCTTGGGAAGCAAATAACTTACAAAATGATTTCATTGACATTACCCGTATGGCTTTGGATGATCGCTATGGAAAGGTCGGAGCTTCAATCTACAAGCGCCGAAACGGT
>Ga0181575_10001483_pt1 | contig 16886 bp, 13 predicted proteins | sample 101ome_23_FD_145599 | JGI IMG/M metagenome (GOLD analysis project Ga0181575, IMG submission 145599) | Coastal salt marsh microbial communities from the Groves Creek Marsh, Skidaway Island, Georgia - 101411CT metaG (spades assembly) | ecosystem: Environmental > Aquatic > Marine > Intertidal zone... | reverse complement strand
TTGTACTTCTTCAAGGGCTCCTAATAATTTAGTTTCGAGTTTGCCTACTTCTTTTTTAGTATAAGCAATAGAAGCGGCAACCCCGAATGCATCTTCAGTTAGAGATTTATTTTTCGGTGCGCTCATCATCCGCCTCTTCTACCAAACTGTCAAAAAACTTTGTCATAGACTTTGCCAAGTGATCTTGGTCTTCCGTTTCCCTAAAATGAAACTCAAAGCTTTCTTCTGTCGGAGTAGGTTTAGGCTTATCTGCCGGCTGCGGTGCCTCTTCTGGCTCATCATATTCGTTATCTTGTTCTTCTTTATCTATCTCCTTATCCATATCATTAATATCTTCTTCAGTCAAGCGAAGGATATTTTTCTGGATATACGATTTGGAAAAGTATTTGCCTAGATATGGATCAATCTCTGTCAGCATAGCTAAGCGTTCTCTCATTACCTCCGCTTCTTTCATCTCAACAAATTGAGAATCGGAAATGTAATCATAATAAATGTTTTCTTTTAATTCTAACCACTCTTGCTTGGTACATACGCCTTTCAATAGCAAATGCGTTTCTAATAACTTGTCAAACAAATGCGAAAAGCGCAAGCGAAGTCTAGCAACAAACTTACTGAACTTGACTTCATCTCGTGTAATCTCTGACGCTCTTCCTAATGAAAATCCAGCATCAGACTCCAATCGTGACACAGGAACATTAAGAGACTTGTAGAGTTTCTTTTGAAAGTATAATACGTCTTCAATTTCTCCAAGGTTTTGTCCACCGGGTAATGTAGTGATTTCTGTTCCTCGACCACCTTCTCTACGTGGAAGCCAAAAGTCTTCAAGCATTGTCTGATATCTTCGATCATCTCGAATCTCGCCCGTGTTTGCGTCATATACAAGTTTGTTCTTGTACTTCTGCATAATATCTCTTAGATACTGTTCCGCTTTCATCTTAGGAAGATTACCTACGTCAATATAAAAAATACGGCGTTCAGGCGCACGAGAAATACGATAAATGACAGTTGCGTCTTCGAGCATACGCAATTGATTTAAAGGCTTGATTGCTTTGTGTAAGTGTGATATAATATTCTTTCCATTCTTATCTGCAATACCTGAATGAACGTAGCAGATAGAATCGGGAGAAATCTTTAATCCGTTATTAGCGTCTTTGTCAAATCCCTTTTCCGAATACAAGAAATACTCGATAGGCTTATTGTAGAGCGACTCGTTGATGCCAGGAGACGTTTTGTTCTTAGGCAACTCTTTTACTTTCTTAATCTTTCTAGGGTCGATATAACGAATCTCACGAATTCCTTTCTTTGGTGATTTCTCATCGATTACCATATGATAATAGATTTTACCATCCACATACCATCGACGGAAAATGTCATATGCTTGATTATTGAAATCCAAAAGTTTCATTACATGATAAAACTCTTCACGGATTTTCTTTTTGAATGCTTCGGACTGCTCTATCTGGTCTAGGACGATTTGTACAGGATAGTCTTCTTGTGTATATACGATAGACTCGTTGACAATATCATCAACCGCAGCATCACATTCTGACTGCTGAGCCATATCCCTATACTTACGAATTAAATCAGAATCACCACGAGCAAGACCTTCCAAGTCAACATAAGTTCCATAGACACCACTGCCACTAACTGAGATAGCAACATCATCGTCTGTAGGAGGAACAAAGGATTTCAGAGCTTCTTTTTGAGGCTCTTCTTTTCCAATCTTATATCCAAATAATGTAAATGCCATTCCTATTTCCTGTATTTAATAGTATTGATGTTGTATTTATAAAAGGGGGCAAAAGCCCCCTTCTTTTTTGTTACTAAACTAATAATTTAGTTAGTATCATTTTGATGCTGGTACTGGAACGTTACAGTAAATTCACCAAGCACGTCTGTATTGTCATAGCTCAAATCCACTTGAGCAATGTCGGTAGGAAATGCTTGATAAAGATAATGTTTGCTGATCGTTTTACCTTTATCATCATAATGTCTAATAGTAATTGTGCTATCATAGGAAGTCAAAGTACTAGTGCCGAGACCGCCGTCTACGGCATAGTTCAAACCTTTGATTTCGTCCATCCATCGATGGAATCCGTAATAAAGTTTTTGTTTCTCATCACTGATAAATGTAGCAGACCACTCTGCGAATGTTCTATCGCCCGGTAGCTTGATCCTTCGTCCGCCTCTAAAGGGAACTTCTACAACACCAACTGTAAACGCTGGGATAGTAGTCGCTTTACACAATAAAGGAACATTAATAAGAGTGACAGGTGCGCCAGCAATACTAATCTCAAATAGATTGGGGCGAGCGCCAGACTGAAGTTGTTTTTGAAATTTTGTTACTGAAAATGCCATTAGTATTCTCCTTAGCGTGTCCTACCCTTAACTGTGTAGTATGAATATACCCAGGTCACAGGGAATTCTTCGATAACATCGGTAGAATCGTAAGAAAGATCAATAGCTCCAATTTCACTAATAAAACAGTCATACAATTTGAATTGTATGATTATTCGACCAGCAGTATCAAATTGATCAACTTGTATCGTCGTTCTTGCTTGATTTTCTCTGTTGCCGATAGCACCCTGATTCTGAAAAGTGTTTACAAATTTTTTCTGATATGTTTCTAATCGATCTCTAACGTTGAAATCTGAATCATTCAGTACCGTTGTTGTCCACTCAGAAAATGTTCTATCCCCAGCAAGCTTAAGTCGGCGACCCCCAATATGAGGAACTTCAATCAATCCCAATGTGCTGTTGGGTAATGCTGCGGCTTTTGTCAAAAATGATAACTGACTTTCACCTCCAGCTTGAAGTCCACCCGCCATGGTAACTCGAAACTGATTGGGGCGAGCACCCGCCCCAATTGCTTTTTGAATTCGTGATAATGTTGCAATCGCCATTTTTATTCTCCTAAGTTATCTAATTATTCTGATTCCGTAAATGCAGTGTCTCCAGCAGCAGATACGAAGTTCAATTGAATAAAGTTAACTGAAGCAGTAGGCTGAACAAAAATGTCACAAACAAATTCGTTTGCTTGTACAACCTCTGTTGGGTTGTTGCTATCATCACACACGACCTTGAATTGAGTAATCCCTCGACCAGCTTGTACTGTAGTCAAGTATGCTTCTACTAAAGAAGCAAAACCTTCTCTCAAAGACTCGTCGTTCTGATCGAACAGCACATCTCCAGCAGCATCACCAATAACATCTTCCATAGTGATGAAGAGGCGACGAACGTTGATTCGGCTGAAAGAAGTTTTCTTCTGAGTAAACGTCTTGTCTCCGAAAAGAACTGTTCCACGACCAGGTTGTGAAATGATTGAGTTGATGCCCAACTTGTACAGTGTATCACGCTCAGTTTGATTTGGGTTCCAAGCTAAACGAATAGCATTTTGGATTCGACCATTTTCGTAACCTGCTGGTGAGAACCAAGGATCACGGTTAGCATCTACTCGTGCGATACAGCCTGCAACGTCTGGATTACATGGTACCCAAACATATGCATCGTTGTACTTGTCATATGCATACTTCCAGTTAGAATCTGCGATGCTGTAAGTTCCACGAGCGCTTGCAACGCTTGCTTCCCAAGTTTCGATGTCAGTAACTTCGCTACCAGCATTGCTCACAACGTCTGACTGAAGTGGTGAGAAAACAGCAACGCAGTCTTTACGAAGCCCAGCAATTCTTGCTGCTTCATTTGCTACAGTTGCTCCACCTGGACCACAAATGATAACATCAACTGAAGTATTCAGTTTGTTTTCGTATTCACCAAGCCCTGAGACTCGTTCTGCATCGCTAACTGTTCCGTCAACACCAGCTTCCATCTGATGTTCTATTGCAGTAGTTGCAACAAGACCGCCATCATCTGTGTAAGAAGTAGGTGTCCCAGCAACAAGTGCGGCTGTGCCCCAATCGCTAGTGGCTGGATAAGCAGCTACACGAATATACTTAGATTGAGCATTGATTACTGTTTTATAGAAGTTAGAGCCCCCATCAATTCCACGAGCGTCAGAAGCTTTAGAAACAAGCTCATACTTCTCAAGAAGTGTGCCAGGAACGCCAGTGATTTGTCCGGTTGCATCGATAACTGCAATATTCATTTCGTCATTAGAAGCACCAACACCAGCAGCATAATCTGAAGTGCCGGGAGCAACATCGAAGAAGCCTCTATAAGAATCGAATGTAGTATCACTGTGCGCAGCGGGACTAGCAGCAACAACAACTTTGATTGCGTTACCTAATGCACCCGCATGACGTGCAATAAATTCTCCATGAGTACCGATGACGAATGTTGTGCCGTCATAGGCATCGTCATTTTCTACAAGAATACCAGCGGCTGTTGCACCAGACACTGCATTCAATGCACCATTGGCGACACGTACAATATACTGGGATGCTGAATACGCAAGATAACTAGATGCGCAGAGAAAGTCTACATTGTTGCTAGTACTTGGAGCGCCGAACTTAGATACTAGATCTTGTTCGCCTGTTACTAGCGTGGGATAATTGATAGGACCCCATGAAAACTCTCCTACTGATGCACCCGTAGTTGTGCCGACAGAACCAACATTGGTAATCTGATCGACTTCGGTAATTTTGATACCGGGTGATTGTAAGCTAATTGCCATTATTTTTCTCCTTCGTTAAGATTTGTAATAGGAATTACTCAAAATTGTTTTTTCCACATGTAGATTATTTATAAAAAACGCATTTTTCAATGATAATCATCGAATCCTACTACATTCCAAGTTTGACCAGATTCGTCAACATAACTTTCATCATCTAATCCATTATTTATAAAACCAAAGGGTGCAATACTATTTTCAATCATTTCGATCTGAGATTTGTACATATCTTGTCTGATGTTGATGTCGGTAAGGTCTTTGAAATACGGATCAGTAAATAACCAAGAGAAAAGAACAAGCGTCATCACTAAATCATCATGGTAGCCTTCATCCGCAGAATAACTTCCTTTGCGTTCGATAAACGTAGAAATTTCTGATATGATATCTACATCAGTAATCAAAAGTTTCTTTTCTTCCACCAAAGATTTTAGTGTTGTGCATCCAATCCGTTTGACTTTTTTATCTGTAGTAACACCAAACTCTGCTTTACCTGAACTACCGAATCCGCTAGAGATTCTTTGCCCTTTTGATGTCTTACTAACAAATAAAATGTTTTCGTATTCGTATTCATTATATAGGATTTGCGCAACTTGCTCTGATGAGTTTATCTCGATTAGCACAAAACTTTCATTATATTTTTTTGCGACTTCGTATATAACAGAAGGATAAAGCATAGGGCTAATACGATTGTTGCGATATTTCGCCACAATTCTAAAAGGAGATTCTGTGATGTCAATAACAGTAAATGCAGAGTAGTCTCCACCAACTCCTTTTGCTGTATCCGCTACCATAATGTACGTATGTTTTTCTTCAGGTAGACTAAACACGTCTAATCCATCTTTTTGAATCGATGGAGAAATAGGAGACATCTGAGATATAGTGTCAGCGTTAATCAACGTCAGACTTGATCCTAAGAACTTACAGAGGACTTCCTGGTTGTACTTTAAATCACCAAGAAGTCTGCGCTGTTCGTTTGCCCACGCTTCGTCTCTGCCGGGAATCTCCCAGTATGGTATGAAAAGATTTACAAATCCATTGCGATCTTCTTCCGCATCATTCCAGAACTTCCAGAAATGATTATAACCCAGTGGTGTGGATGACAACAGAATCTTTGTCGTTTCCCCAGCAGAAATCGTAGGATAAACAGAAGTAAAGAACTCTTCCGCAACTGTATTAGGAATAATCGCAGCCTCATCTACATACAACATATTGACAGAACGACCACGAATCGCACTAGATGATGTTGCTGCAGTAAATACTTTAGAACCATTCTCTAGTTCAATATCACCTTTATTCCACGTCGTAACACCCTGTTGTAACCATACAGGTAGATGTTCGTACATCAACTGATAACGAGACAATACTTCTCTAGCAGCAGCAGCTTTGTTCGCAAGTATCGCAACTGTTTTGTTTGGGGAGAATAATGTTGTCCAAAGAATATATGCGGCAGAGGTAGTGGTCTTTCCCTGCTGGCGACCTTCCATTAGAATCACACGGCGATTATCGTGAATGACATTTATCTTATTGATCTGACAATCATAAAGATTGAATGGCTGTAGCCCGTGATCTAGCGTTACGATCTTACAATAGTTGATGATAAAATAAACTGGATCTTTAGAACACTTGATATATTCTTCAATTTGTTCTTTTGTAAAATCAATCGCAACACCGGCAGCCTTTAGGTTTTGATTACCAAGGTATTGAGTTGTCGCCATAATGTATTATTTTCCGATAAGTTTTTGTAGTTCTGCAGTACTTCCAACAAATAATGTATTGTTTACGTTAGTTACGCCTTGTTCTTTTGCTTTTTCTTCATCTTTCTTGACATCTTTGACTTTTTTAGATAAATCTAATAAGTCCTTGTTAGTATCTGCAATCGTCTTGATCAACTGACCTGCGACTTCATACGCACGAGGGGATTCCCCCTCTTTTGCTAGGTACATAATATTTTCTATGACATTCTTACCGTTCTCGATCAAACCTTTTAGATTGTTCCTTGCGTATTCGTAGTCATCTTGAACATTGAGAACTTCTTTGCTGACAGGTAAAGTCTCTTTCTTAGGAACAGGTAAAGCTTCGTCTTTGATTTCAACAGCATCGCTTTCAATAATTGTAGGCTCAATATTGAAAATATCACTGAGTTTTTCATCCATAGTTTTCTTCATGATACCGTCTCCGTAATATCAAAATTGGTATCCCCAGTGAGCGTGATTGTAGTATCAGCATCAGTAGCATCCCACTGGAAGTACGCAACTTCCGCTTGTGTGATGTATTTATTGTTAGTTACAGGTCCAAACAAATAGCCTTTCACCGTGAAATCTAAATCCCAACTAAGAATTCTGTTTGTTCCGTAATCACCTTCATAACTATCGTCTGACGTAACATTCCCCAATTCAATTGGAATATCCATTGTCGCATTCACATCCGGTAGCACTTTCATCGTTACAGTAAAGTCAGGCGTGAAGAATGGTAAAATCTGTTCGATCATTTGAGTACCATCTTCAGCATTCTTTGTCAAGATACTCAACTGAAAATTGAAATCATAAGGAACGGGAGCATATGATGTCGGCGTGTGTAAAGAGTTAGTGTCTCTAGTTCCAGAAAACTTAGAAAACGTATTCAGTTTTCGAACAGGACTATAACCCATGCTGGTCATTGAAAATCCAATGCGAGGCAGAATTGTTGATACTGCTCGACCAAAGTCTGGATCAGCTAATACTCGTTCAATTTGTTTTTGCTTTGGTCCATATGATATAGGAACATTTAGAGTTTGCACCACAGCGCCTAGCGAGTCAAATCTCTTGACTTGCATATCGTTGAAGATATTGCCAAACATAATGACATATCTTCTGATTGTACTGTGGTAAAAATCGTGTCCAAATATCATATTTTTTTCCTATTTCTCTTGACAAACCCTTGACAGTGTGTTAGTATCACTGTGTAGCCTTATGCTAAGTACCAAAAGGATTTGTTTCCGACAAATCTAATATATCGTCATCATTTATTCTAGTCTCAATAAATGCGTTATCTGCGGTGTCATCCGCATCTTCTACAGCCGCATTGATTGAAGTATCCGCACTGTATTCATCTTCGATTGCATCCAACTCAGCCACATCCGTATCAATAATTTCACTAGAGTATTCGTATCTATCAGCTTTAATCTCGTAAGTGTAAAGTTTGCCAAGTTGAAAGAATGTTTCGATATGTTCTACAAACTTAATCTCATAGATGAATCCTGCTAGTGGAAGATAAATCAAATCCCCCTCTCTAGGTCTGATGATATCAGAATAGTCGTAGGCTTGCTCAGCAGTTAGTGTATCACCATCTTCTGTAATGATGTTATGATTGTATTCCGTCAATAAAGATTCGGTTAAAGATTGTGTAAATCTTTTCTGTGCGATTGTAAACGTGATTGATTCGTCAGTCTGTAATCCAAACTTAGAAAGAAACTCTTGCTGACCTACAAATCCATCATAAGTCTTTACATACATTTCCATCTCAAGCGCATCGTCGAATTTCGTCAGCGTATCTTCTGTGTAGAGATAGTCAAGATTGACGTGAGTTCTAGGCAGATAATACGTATCAATACCATAGATGCGAATTGCTTCTATGATTAGATCTTCGACAAGTGACTGTTCAGAGTAGGCTTGTTCGTATTGATTATAGAATGCGTTACGAGCCATTTTATCCTACCATATCGTTGACGGGCAGAGAATATGATTGCGTCATCTCATCTTCTAATCGAGCGAGTTCTTCTGATGCTTCATCCCAGATTTTCTGACCGTTGAATACTACCCCTCCAGGCATTTGTATTCCTTCGAACTTCTTGAGGTTCTCACCCCACTGCTTTTTGATTTGTGCTGTTGCGTATCTCTTCAACCAACGATCATTCCACACGTCGGTATATGTGTCTGGATCCATTCTTTCGTAGCATTCAACGATGATATATTCACCGACTGTTAATCTAGCGCCCCAGTCCATATCGATGTATAGTTTGTCTGTGTGGCGATTGAACCGCAAGCCTTGCTGACCCACAAAGATATCTTCCATCAGAGCAATGTTTTGCATTGCCATAAAGTATGGCGCAGCGGGTCCATAGTTAAACGCAAACGCATCGTTGAGCGACATCTGATAGCGAATGTTGAACATGTTATTAGAAGAAAAAGATCCACCAATCGCAAGAACGTTAGTGATTCCGATTATAGAATCGGGTACTGTTAAATACTTGTTGTCGATATCGTCTTGCGTTACTTCGTGAGATAGATAGAGTTTTCTTGATCCATCAAAGTGATAATCGTGATAGTACTCTAAAGAAATCTCAACACAATCTTCGACTTGATCATCAGCGACATTGATTTCTAACAGAGGCGCACCTAAGCGTCTCAAGCAAAATTCCTTGAACTCTTCTCGGTTTGCAGGTTTGTTGATGCTCATTTGCTTTCCAGTTTTGAGTGTTTATACTCTATTTATAATTCTGGTATTGGACCTATAAGTCTAATGTGAAGAGGTTCTCTTTGAGTTACCCTCTGATTCATTGGCTGCTTGGCCATTCTTTTCCAATAGTCTGATCCAAATTCGGCATCAATATATAAAGTTAATTCCGAAATATATTCATCGTAAGGTGTAGAATCTTGTTCTGAAGGTAACTCTTCTTTTAATTTTCTAACCTCTTCACGAACCGAAGCCAAGTCGATTCGGTGTTTGACAATTATCATTCCATCTTTTCTAATGTCTACTGTCATCATCTATCTCCAGTTGTAAATATTCCAGCTAATATACCATATCCAGGCGCCTTCCATGTGGTAAAACATTTATTTTTAGATATCCATTTAATTTGCGCATCTGTAACCCAGTAATGGTGATTTCCGGATTCTGGATCACGTAAAGTATGACCTGGATATCTTTTTATATCAAATTGTGCATAATTTTCGGGGTCATATTGGGGTATTCTCGGTTCATCACTTTTGATAACAATACTTGCTCCGCTACCGCCATTTAATTGAGTCACTCCTTTCCAATCGTTTACTGTCAAACCTAGAGCAGCCCAATCTATATAACCAGATCCATATTGATCACTTGCCTTAGTGCCATCGTAGAAGAACGAAGGATTTACGCCAAGTCCTGAAATATAGGGAACTTCACATATGGGTAACGTAGGTCGTCCAGCATTAAAATTATGCGCTACTAAATAATTAGAATATTTTGTATTAAACCCCGACTGTCCTGCGTGATATTCTGTAAAGAAAGACCCGATCGAGTCCTGCGCAGATCTAAAGGTGTTTTGTGTGACACCATATGGATGTGCCCTGTAATTGACATAGAAAGGATTCCCATCGGCCGCACCATTTTTACCGAAAAAATAGTATCCGCTATTTTCATATGCAAAATTATATCGCTGTACTATTAAACTATAATTTCTAAAAGATTGATATCCTAAGCCTCTTTTTGGATAAGCGTATGAATTAGAATCGTAAGTACTTCCGCTATAAGTAATAGGTTGTGTTCTAGCGCTAATATCTCCTCTACCATCCCAATCATTAAAGGGGATATCCCAATCTGTATGCGCCCAAAATGATGTGATCATGCCCTGTAAAGTATCACTAGGATATGCGTCGGTGCGAATAAACGAAAATGCTATTAGCTCCGTATGATCTCCTGAATATCTGTGACCTACAAACTTGGTCGTATCTTGTGTTGCATTACCATAAATCGGCTCAAATACTCGATCACTGTTTGCAGGTCCACTAGTATTATAACTAGTGATTGCTGAGGTAGTTTTGCCCGCTTGCGTAAGAGAACTAATCGTCCAAGCTCCGCTAATCGGAACATATCCATATATTTCCCAATTCGTTATGCTTGCATTGTATACTGGAACATATAATAACTCTCCATTATGACCCCAGGCAACAGCCCCCACGTTCATGCCTGCGGATATAGCTGAAGCGGAACCTGGAACTGCTACTGATGCGGCCGGACTAGCCCAATTTATGTTAGTTGACCAATTTGAAGGAGGTGTGTATTGCTTTATCGTAGACGTTGATCTATCGACAATAAAAAGCCTACTGCCATCCGATTTCCAGTGAAAGTTAGTACAATTGTTGTGACCGGAAAGAGTTGTAGAAACACTTGTCGCTGTAGTAACATCCCAAGGTGTTGTTAGAGTCCATCTCGAAAATTCACTTGGACCAAGTCTAAACATATAGACTCCATCGGCAGAGAAAGATAAGGCGGAGAAAGTTCCATAATTAGGGCTTGAGTATAATTGTAATGTTCCTCCTGTGGTAGTATTACTATATGTTCCGATTGAAGTTCCTATTCCAGTACCATGTGCAAATGCAGAACATGTACTTAAATCTCCAGCAACCGAGAGGTCGTATTCAGTATAAGGGGTAACACCATTGAAATTAGTATCGGTCGCAGATATATATGGAGCATATAGACTATCCGCATAATGATTGCCATTGTTTCTTGCCATATATAATTTAGTCCCATCCGCCCGCATCCACATCGAATTATAGTAGCTGAAAGTTCCATATGTTTGATTTGCCAGATTATATTCATAAGCTACTGTTCCCGTTGTTATATCATACGGCGTAGTACAATTCCACTGCACTGCATAGCCACTCACATATGCGTATGCTTTATTCCCATTATCGGCCCAACTAATATAGGAAATATTACCTGTTGAGTTGGTTCCACGAGGTACGCCAGTGGTTGCGGTAATTGTAGCGGCACCGAAATTTTCTGGATTAGAGAGAGACAGCCCTACAGTGACACCTTTTATATCTAATTTTATAGATGTTCCGTCATCATTCATTGATAATATATTAGGTGTCGGGTAATCACCACTTCCACCCCAAGGATCCCACATAGAGTCGTTCAAAGGCCAGACGGAAGCTAAGTTTGCTTGTATTAACTCTTCATGGATATTAACCACTTTACTTGAATTATTGATAAATTCTATTGGACCGAAATAATCGCTTTTTCTTCCGCCGCCGCCGGTTCTAATATTCGGTTTATCATCCGGCGCCGACCTGTTATCATTTAAAATAAAACTACTCGTAATTAAAACACCTGCGTTACCTTCTCCCCAATTGAATATTTCATTATATCTTCGTCCTGCAGTAATGTCAAGGGGGCTATCATAATGTTTATATCCATCTTCATCATCTGACGTTAAAGTTGTTACGTCCCAAGGAGTTGTCATATAACCTATCACCCAGGGCGAACCATCGCTGTGGGTATCTTGACCCCAAGAACCTACAGCCCAACCGAATTGAGACCCTACAAATTGAGTGCCGTCATCCGATATTCCACAATTGGGCCAATATGCATCTTGATACCAATGCGAAGTTTTACTATTATGAGCAGAACACCAAGAAACTGTTGTTATGTCATTATAGGTGGACATTGGGCATGAGGACACTCTAAATACACCAATATCCTGTCTACCTACATTTTGAGAAGTATATGTATTGGTAATATTCCAATACATGTCATCATTTTTATCGATAGCCAGACCATCAGGTCTCATTTGTACATAGTATCCATTATTATAACCAGTATATGCTGTACCACCCGAAAGTCCAACCAGGTCTTCGACTGTCGTTGTTAGTGCGGGATTGATAGTTGTAATATCCCACGGAGTTGTGCATGTAAGTACTCTCATTGCAGCACAATAATATGACATTATATAAATTTTTGTTCCTGTTCTATCGAAAAACGGAGATAATTCTCCAGCAAAACCATCACTTATTATATTTCCTTGCGCATAATTAGGCCATCGATCACCAAGCCATTTATCACGATTTGTTGGCCATGAACCTGAAAATGCTTGACTTAGAGACAATTGAGGACTATACGCAACAGTAACTCCCGTTAGTACCCCATTAGTGAATTGCAACCCATACTGGTACCCAGCGCCGCCAGAGTTAGCTAAATCATCAGTGTCAAAACCAAAGGCAGGAATAGTTCCAGTAAAGGTGCCAGCACCAGGTACCGTCCCAGCACCATGATCCATCCACATATGATAAGCACCAGGAGCGCTAATGGTCGCCAATTGGGTGGCGGTAGACAAATCATACGCAACAGAATAACTATAATGATGCCAGCTACCGGACCACCAACCAACAGATCTTAACCCGTCATCGGAAAAGCAATGATCTATACTTGCAAGGAATGGATATGGGCTAAGAGAAGTTGGATGAGAAGTATTAAAAGGTCCGCTAGATAGGCTTGCTGAAGACAAATCGAACGGAGTGCTAAGTGTGTAATTCCAATATTGCGGCGAGCTGTCGCTCGTGCTAGAGGTACTCGTCACATTGGCAGAATCCTTTATGGAAAATTTTGTTCCCGTACTATTCCACCACCAATAATAAGCATCATGATTCCTATTCAAATTGGCATCAGTAGTATTACCTTGTTCTGGATGTGACCATGTTGTTAGTGGAGGAAGTTTTCTTGAGCTACGAGGAATAGATAGGATATCGTTTGCAACAGGAAGAGGAACCTCCGCTAACGTACCTTTTAATGCCATAAAAAGTTTATCGCCTGTAGCTGAGAATCTGATCAAATGAATTGCATTGTGATCATCATGCGGACCACCGAAAACATGTTGACAAAAGAAAATTTGATCTTTGTATGAACTTGTGCTTATATCAAATGGTGTTGAGCAATCAAATCTATAAACAATACAATCATTCCCATAATCCCACACGTATGCCCATTCTGCTATATGTAGTATGAGCCCATCGGTGCTCCAAAACGTTCCGCCGGCATATTCAGGGAATCCTGCTTTCCCACCTGTCGTAGAAATCCTATCAGTTTGAGCAGTAGTTGCCATTAGTCTATTATGAACATCCATAGTCGCACCAGTAGTGGACCAATTCACGGTGTCTGCATATGTAAGTTGATACCCATATATCTCAATCGAACCACCACCAGCATTAATAGTTTCAAATTCCCATCGTCTGCCTAAAGATTCGTTAAAAGCTGAAAAATCTCTATTCGCATCGGTGTTAGGAAAATATAACCCTCCAGTATTCCAAGGTAAAGTTGAATCGCCGGGGTCGGCCATAACACTAGTCCCCATATTGTGTGGGGAAACAAAATTCATTGCATATGCACCGGCCTCTCTTTCAGAGATTGAAGCTGATCTAGCAGGTATTGGCATTAGCTCATCCCCACACCAGAAACAAATCCATAGTAAGTGGCACCTCCATCAGTAGTGGTAAATGATACAATATCAACCGACGAAAAATTTCCTGACATGCTATGACTCACACCAGAATGCCATTTTACAGTGCCTGGCCAGGTTACTGAATAGTTAGCGGCTGCGGCTTGCGTTACTATTACTGTTACGTTTGCTGCTTGCCCTGATGGCGGTGCTGAACTAAAAGTAAATGTTGTGTTGCCGCTGAGTGTGATAGTATACACATCACTCCCAGTAAAAGATACACTGGGAGTTGTTCCGGATAGCGCTGTAACATCTGATATGAAAGCCATTGAAGATTACCTCTTTTTTCTATATTTATAAAATATCAGAATCTCCAAGCAAAGATAATGTAGCTTCTACTAGAATATCCAACGTCAGAAACTTTAGGCATGTATTCAACACTAATATGTGCTTTATTATTGAACCTATATTGGAGATTTGGTCCAAAATAAAGTTCTTCAGATGTTCCATCGAAATCATTATATCGATACATCGTACTCAAACCAACAGTCAAATCATCATTGAATACTTTACCTAAGCTGAATGTAGCAGCGTATTCTCTTTCTTGTTCTTCCTTTGTGTCTGCAATATTTGCTTCATAAATCAAATTCAAACCCCAAATATAACTACTAGCACCAATACGATCTCCTAGAAGAAGTTTTGGTTCGATTCCTTGTTTACCATTTTTTAGTTTATGTTCAAAATACAATGTCGGATTTCCCCAAATTTGACCCCAATCGGCAAGTGCATATCTTACTTCCCAACTAAATCCTCTCCAATCAAATTCTTGAAACCCTTTCGGACCGTCGTATACTGTGTGTAGATACAAATCTAGTTCTAATCTTTTCCCTAATCCAATAGCAATCTCATCTCGCATCCTAATTTGAGGAGGTCCGTCTTCTCTGTCACGAATATCAAACCATTTTTCATATAATGCTTCACCTGGAGGCGTCATCACATATACACGAGTGCTAGGAAACTTTCTAGTCAACGTCCAAGCGGGCTGATTGTATTCCCCCACAATACCAAATTGGGGATAATTTTTTCCCTCAACAATAACTTCTTCTATAACATCCGCTTTTGCTTCAGTTGTCAATACGCCTGCAACAAAAATCAAACCACAAAACAAACCAATAATTTTATAAAATTGTGTAATCATAGTATTAAAAACTCCTCTACTTATAACGAAACATTTATGAAATGGACTCAGCATATATCCCGCATATTCTACCGCAAAAAACAATGGTAAATATTTAACACCGAACACACTACATAAGAGTGAAACCACTCCAGCAAACTTACCGGAACTTCCCAAAATAAATGCTACAACAAAACTAAACGTAGTCGCAGCAAATATCGCTGTACTATTTATACTATCTTCCAGTATAGGATATAGTGTTTGTAAATAATTTCCTAACGCTATAACACAAAATAAAATTGCTAGTAACTTGAAATCTAACCAAGAAGTAATTTTTTCATGCTTTTCTTTAGGTGCTTCAACAACAATGTCATTCTCGTCAAGAACAAAAAATATATAATATAAAATAAAAATCAATGCCGTAGCGAGAAGGGGCCACACGTAACTCAGAAACTCAACATAAGAGAGTGATAGTATTGCCATGGGAAGAATTACCGTCTTTTCTAATGGCGACCAAAAGTAATAGTGATGTGTGCTTAGATAATCTATCAGTCCATAAACTTGTTTTCTGTCATCCTTTGGTGCAATGGTATTTAATATTCCTGCGCTGACAGTAACTCTCCCCGGTATCGGAAGTATTCCGCTGATGCAACTAATGATTGCGACAAGCGCTCGCTTAGACTTTACATTGTCTATAATCCAGTTGAATGTGGGAATTAGTAACCCGTACTCTTTTGCCACATTGGATAATACCATAACCGCAGCAAGATAAATGACGTACCATTGATTATTGAAAATAATTTCAAGCATGTTTGACTACAGTTATGTATAGCCCGTTCCACCATTGCGTTGGATCTTCTAATTCATTCATTATAATTTTTTCGAAAACGATTTGTAATCCTGCATCTTCTATTCCTTTTTGCGCACCGTAAACTACGCCTTCGAAGTTGGCGTCATCAAATATCAACACACAATAATCTGCAAATTTGTCGGAAAAATATTTAACAGATTCGTATGTCATTTCATAAGAATGATCGGCATCATAAAAAAACAGATCGATATAATCTATCTGATCCTTATCGACTAAAAGAAAGTTTGTATCGAATAACTTGACTTTATTGTTCCCTTTATATTGTTTGCAATTATCGATGAATGTTTGCTTTGACGCTACTATATTTGTACTACCATTAGCGGCTTGTGTTTGAGTTTCCCAACTATCAACTGCATATGCATTTATAGAATTGTTTAGTAACGTCGAACAGAACGTTGCTCCATTCAACACACCAACTTCCAAATAAGATGTTGCTTTTGTTCCTAATAGGTTCAGCAATTGTTTAGTGCGATTACTTGTAATCCCTTCAACATCACATTCAATAGGTCGATTTACACTATCCACGATAGCATTAGCCACAAATGCTATCTTGTCGTTTACTGTGTTTCCTTTTGCTTCCCAAACTTTATCACAATAATTACAGTCCCAACAATCAAACTTACACGTTTTGATCTTTTCTCTCCAACCGATTATAGGTTTATTTTCTAGATTGGTTTGTTCGATATAACTATCAAACGTGTCAAATAATATCTCTTTCTCTTCAGCAAAATTTTTTATCAACTGCATTGTTTCAAAAAGTCTGCCTACATTTTCACGACCATGCATTTTGAATGTGTCGATACCTAGATCTAAAAGTTCCAACCAATCATCTCTCCAAGGTGGAAAATTCCCAGTTTTCAGCGGGATTGCAGAATCGGTAACGTCCCAAGTCTGACAAGAAACTCGACTAATCGAATCTGTAAAATATTGTGGACCTGCCATTCTTGTGTTGTTGAACTGGAAATGTTCATCCATAACAGGGCATCCACCCAGACATCCTTCGTTTGCAAGTAAAGATATTTTTATTCCATATTTT
>Ga0181575_10001480_pt1 | contig 16907 bp, 8 predicted proteins | sample 101ome_23_FD_145599 | JGI IMG/M metagenome (GOLD analysis project Ga0181575, IMG submission 145599) | Coastal salt marsh microbial communities from the Groves Creek Marsh, Skidaway Island, Georgia - 101411CT metaG (spades assembly) | ecosystem: Environmental > Aquatic > Marine > Intertidal zone... | reverse complement strand
CCATCATGGCTTGCTCCATAATCATAGTTAGCCAGCTCTGCATCATTTTGATTAGTGTATTTTTCAAATGTTTTAATATTATTATAAAGACAATATATATAATATATTACAACCATTGATAAAATAAATAATAATAAAATAATAATAATATTATTTATTTCCATGGATTCTAGAATACATGTATTATTCATGTCTTTATTTAATCCTATTCTATTATATTTTAGTATTTATTTTTATAAGAATTAAAAAAAAACGCAATAGTTATAGTATATATTTAAATTTTAATCTCTTTGTAAATAGTTACGATATTCAAGGAATTTACTCTTTAATTTCCAGATGTTTTTCTCGTATATAGATTTTATTTTTGAATTCTCATCGCTATCTATATGATGCATCTCTGTATATGCACTGGCGACTTTATACTTTTCTACATGCGACATCGTTTATCCTATTTCCTATTTATATTTATAATCAATTTTTCTTAACTATCAAAAAACGAGTACTTAATCCATTATAATTTATGGATTATTAGCCTTTTTAAAAAGGTAAGAATAAAAACAAATTAAGTACTCTTTGTGTTGAAGCGTGGTATCTTTTTTTTGGGTATGGTGTTGTTATTTTTACAATTAACTTTTTATTTGATGGTTTTATAAATATTCTATTTGGTTTATAATGATTTTACCACGCAAAACTTATATCAACACCAGCACTAATATTGATAATATTGCCATTAAGGGCAACCTCTTGTATTGTTGCTATACCATAAGGTTCTTCTGAATTTTCAGTTCCAATACCTAATTGTCCCTCACTATTAAGACCACAACTAAAAACTCTACCATCTTCTGCTAAAAATATTGTATGATAATAATTACCAGATATTTTTGTTATTTTTATTGTATCAAAATATGAAATATGTTGTAATTGAGGTTGATCTGTAAAATTGCTATTACCTAATTGCCCATTATTATTAAGACCAACACTATAAACTTTATTGTCAGTTGTTACAAAATAGGAACTTCCATAACCAGTAGAAAAATGCGAAATATTATAACTTATTAAAAGAGTAGCTAATCCTGGTAATCCACTACCAGAAGCACTATTACTATTTCCGCGACCTAATTGTCCATGATAATCATATCCAAAGCCATAAACTTCACCATTAGCCGTTAAAACCAATGTGTGCGCTTCCCATGAACAAGATACATCTTTAATATCAATATTATCAAAATATGTAACTTGTTGAGGTGTTGATACAACTTCTGTTTTATTATTATCACCCAACCCTAATTGTCCATATAAATTATTACCAACTCCATAAAGTTTATTATCACTTGATAAAAACATAGCATGATGTCTTCCGCAAAAAATCTTTATAATATCTAAACCCGTAAACCAGTTATATACAAATGGATCATAAAATGTTTTACCCAATGTTGAATCACCCAATATTCCATAAGTATTACTACCACAACAATAAACAATATGTTCACTTGTTACAAAGAATGATGCATCTTTCGAAACAGCAATGTCTATAATAAATAAATCTTCAATTTTATTACAAATTTCTAAATAATTATTTAAATTTATTGTGTTTCCCACATTCGTACTTGGAAATGCTGATGTAATTCCATTAGTAACCGCAGGTATAATTCTTAAAGCACCACCTGCTCCGTTACTAATTTCACTATTGTTAGATTGACCACCACCACCACCACCATAACCACCAGCAGTATGAACGACATAAATAGATTGAGTCGTAGATGTTACTGGTGTTCCACCACTTCCGCTTTTACCACTAGCAGATTCAAAATTCCAGCTGTGGTTCCAAGATCCACCACTACCATTATTACCTTGACCAAAAATACCAACACCACCACCTGGTGCTGCACTCCCATTTCCTGACCAAACTGAACCACCTCCTCCTCCTCCTCCTGATCCACTATCACCATTATAATTAATAGTACGACCCAATCCACCATTTCCAGTATAACCACCTGCACCACCACCTCCCGAGCACCAGTCGTTATTTATTTCCATAGTATCTCCACCTCTACCACCACCAGTTGCTCCATAAGTAAAAATTGATGAAGAACCAAAACCGTAATACCCACCATGCGCGCTAGGTCTCGTACCAGATCCTACACCACTATAACCACCTCCTCCACCTCCCGCTACAATAATATTATCTTGATTTGCTCCACTTTTCTTAAACATAGTATCTGCACCACGCCCGCCATGTGCGTGTTCATTCGAACTACCACCACCACCTGCTCCTACTATTATTGTATAAACATCACCGGGCACTACTTCTAAATTATTCATCCATGCAAGAGCACCACCACCACCACCTGAACCACCACCACCGGGGGTTGTAGAAGTCCCTCCTCCTCCACCACCACCAACGGCAACAATACAAATTGATGTTAAACCCGGTGGACATATCCAACTATAAGTACCTGGAACATCATATACTCCTGTATGTTGCCCTCGGGCTAATATACCATATGGATTTGAACCAATACTATAAACCTTACCGTCATCTGTTAAATATAATGAATGATATTCAGAATCAGAAACCTTTCTAATATTTATACTTCTATCACTAAATTGTTGAATTGGATTTGGTGTATAAGTATCAGGCACCGAAGATGACAAATAACCAAGACGATTATTAGTATTATAACCCCAACTATACACAGATGACACAGATGGAATTGTTTTGATAAGTTTGTTTTTCGTTAAAACTGTTGTGAATTCCCAACCAAGTTCAATTTGTATAATGTTTAAATTTCTTAAACTTATAATTTCACTTGTAATTTCTAGTATGGTAACATAAGGCGATGTATATCCAAGACCTAATTGTCCATTATTATTCTTACCACAACCCCAAACCCTATAATCATTTGTTACGAATATAGTATGATCACCTGAAGATACTATTTGTGTAATATTATTTAAATATAATATCATCTGTGGTGTATCCTTATTAGTTATATCACTAAGACCTAATTGTCCATAATTATTTTCACCAAAACCATAAAATTTACCATCACTTGTTCTACAAAACGTACAATGTGCATTACTAAATATCTCTTCAATAGTAATTTTCAAAGACCCTTCACCTCTGCCTCCTGCTTCAAAATATTCGATTAATTCTGGTTCTTCCTTATCATTAGTATCACCAAGACCTAATTGACCACGATTATTATAACCAACACTATAAACACTTCCATTATCTGTTAAAAACACAGTGTGATGACTACCACATACAACCTGTTGAATATTGATACCAATAGTAGTAAAATGTATAATTTCTTGTGGGGTATTATATTTGGATAGTGCATTAGGTCCAAATACAAATTGGTTGTAAGAATTATCACCAACACCATATAATTTACCATTATTATCTATGAATATTATATACTCTCCACGCCCTCCAATTACTTTATCAATAATAATTTTTGCAGATGGTGTTTCTCTTCCTCCTTTTGTTTCATCACCATTTTCTTCAAAATATTCTATTAATTGTGGTGTTTTGTATTTTCCCGTTGTTGCATCATCATCTTTAATACCTAATTGACCATAATTATTACGACCGCAACTATAAACTTTACCTTCATTTGTTAAAAAATAGGTGGAACTTTCATTTGCTAAAACTTGTTTTATTATTATTTTTTCAGAACCTACACCTCTTCCACCTTTTGATGTATCACCATTTGCTTCAAAATATTCTACTAATTGAGGTGTTTTTATATAAGTATCATTATTATTAATACCAATTTGTCCATAATTATTATAACCAATTCCATAAACACTTCCTGATTCTGTTAAATACATATTGTGCAAATACCCACAAGATATACTCTTAACATTAATACCTGGTTTCATGATTAAAGTAGATAATACCATAGATGTCTTTCTATCTATTGTGGTATCGTCTCCTAATTGAAAATAACTATCATAACCAGTAGCAAAAACTAAATTGGTTTTATACGATGCAAATATAGTGTGATAATCACCAGTAGCTATATCTTTTATTTCTGTATTACTAAAATAATCCATTTCGGAAACTGACGTTGGAAACCATCTATTATAAATATCCGTATTTATACCCAATTGGCCATAATTAATACCAGTGGAGGTAGCACCACAACTATAAACTTTACCATCATCAGCTAAAAATATTGTGTGAAAATAACCACAGGAAGTTTTTATAATTTTAACATTTGTGTGATCAATGCTCTCTAAAAGCGTGCCAGCATCGTCACGTATATCATATTGTTGAATTAAATATGGAGTGAATTGATTACCAGTATCACCATTTATAATACCTAATTGTCCATAATTATTACGACCACAACTATAAACCTCACCATTATTCGTTAAGAACATTGTAAAATTATTATACGATGAAATATGTTTAATTGTTATAGTATCTGACGTATAGTCAGGAGTAACATCGGGATCATGAAATTTATTAACTAATCGTGGGTAAGTGTGTATAGAATTAGTATTATAAATACCTAATTGTCCATAATTATTATAACCAAATGCATAAACCTTACCATCTTCTGTTAAAACAATACTGTGAGAGTAACCAGCCGAAACTTCTTTAATAACGATTTCATTGTGAGTTTTTGTCTCAATTATCGTTAAACCACCATCATTATAACTTTTGAATTCCGTAATCAAATTTGGAAAACGCTTATTATAACTTTCACTATAATTTCCAAGACCTAATTGTCCATGCTGGGTTCTACCAACACTATAAACTTTACCATCATTTGTTAAAAATAATGTGTGTTCAAGACCAGATGCTACCTGAGTAATAATTATTTGACTATGGTTATAGTATTGAGTTTCATCCCAGTAATATTTTTCAACTAATACTGGCATTAGTTTACGATCATCATCACTTCCAAGACCTAATTGACCATAATTATTATAACCACAACTATAAACTTTACCATCATTTGTTAAAAAATATGTTTGATAATATTTAGTAAAAACTTTTTTTATATTAATTAAACTATAAGGAATGGTAGTGCCACTAGTTATATTTATAAAATTTTCTACTAGTACTGGTGAATCTGCAAAAGAATCTTTATTAATACCAAGTAGTCCAAAAGAATTATTACCACAACCCCAAACATATCCTTCATCTGTTACAAACATCGAGCAATGATTCCCTAATTCAAAATGTGTAATTGTAATATTTCTATCAATAAACCATTCAATTAATTCTGGTGTTTTAATATTATTATTATCGTTCGCCAAGCTGGAATAATTATTGATAAGTTCCCCATAATAATTACGACCAGTACCATACATAAAATATCCTGTTATTTCTTTAATATTGATAGTCTTAGTAATGCTATATCCATAAGCATCTGTGGCTCGTACTGTTATATCTCTTCCTGTTTCTCCCAACAAATCTAAATTTGTCACTGTTATTTCATTACCAGATAAAGATATATATTCGCTTGTATCACTAGGATAAAAATATATATAATCAATGTTATTTTCATTAGAATCTATCATTGAATATGTAATATTTGCTACTTCATTTATAATAATACTATCTGCTTGACTTACAGCTTCTAATGTAAAAGTGTTATCACTTAAAATTACTTCATTTGGAGTAATCCAATCTGGGCCTCCTAATATATAAAAGTTACCAGTTCGTTCCATTTCAACAGCTCCTGATACTGCTTTAATAGTTAATATTGTGTTACTTGGGACTAAATTGCTTGTATAATCTTCTTTTAGATTACTTGATAATATATGTCCTTTACTGCTATCCAAAATTAAATCAGCTGGTAAAGTAATTCCTTCTTCTATACTATATGATATATAGTTGCTACTTGGATCATCAATATCAGTTAAAGAAAAATCACAACCTATATCATTACCTACATCTAAAATCTTAACAAAATTTTGATTAATATTCCATACAGGACTATTTGAATCTCGTTTTATTTCTATTGTTGATATATAATATTTGGAACTATCATCTTTATTATATATTTTGATTTTATATGGAAATTTATCAGATTCTCCTGATTCTCCTAATAAAGTATCTGTTTTAATATATCTTGTAACTACTCTGATTTTGACAGGACTATCATAATATATTGTATTTACAAAATTACTGTAAATAACATCATAGATGTCAATAAAATCTACTTTAATATTTCTATCAAAATTCTTTCCATATATTGTAAATGTCATTGGTTTAACATAATCTGTGCCGTCTATTTTTTCGATACCAATATCATAATCATCTACATTAGTTGTTTCTTCTGTTTCTGTTGTTAAATTAAAAAAAACTGGTGATATATCTGTTATTTCATACTCGCCACTACTTGTACCAATACCTAACAATTCTTTTAATTCATCAATTGATGCTAAACTTGTTCCTATACCTCCTTTATCTAGACCTAATGTTCCTTGAATATCATTAAAGCTTAAATCTGAACCATTGATTAGATATCTTGAACCCACTGAAATATTTACATTTCCTGCAACATTGAGAGTTGATGTGTAATCTGTTGTGCCAATACCCACATTACCATTTGATAAAGTTATATTACTTGTAGATAATAATGATATAACGTCGCTATCATTATAAGAAGAGAATTCTACTCCATTCTGTGTTAAGTTTCCCGTAAAATTGATATCTCCTACGACATCCAAGTTTTTAGAAGGATTATCAGTTCCTATACCTACATTACCCAAGTGATACACATTTGCATTTTCTTGGCTATATGTCCATTGAGCATCAAAATCTCTTTCATATGAAAGGACCCCTTCTTCTAAACATATAGTATGGTCTTTGCCACATGCGATTTTAGATATTACTATTTTACTATTTTCCACACCGCCTGTATCAAACCATGATACTTTTTGAGGTGTTGAATGATTAACAGAATTCTCTGAATTTCCTATTTGGTAATTATCATTTTTACCCACACCATATACGTTTCCATTAGTATCTAAAAATATAGTATGATTACTACCACATTTTACTTTTTGAATTATTATACTATTATCAACAAAATGCTGTATTATTACTGGATCTGGTTGAGAAATAGTTGAATGCCCTAACTGAAAATTATTATTTGCACCCACACCATATACGTTACCATCAGTATCTAAAAACATAGTATGATTATCACCACAAGATATATCAGATATTACTATTCTACTACCTCCTTCCACACCACCTGTATCAAACCATGAGACTTTTTGAGGTGTTGATTGACTATTTCCAATAGAATATCCAATTTGGTAATTATCATTTATACCCACACCATATACATCACCTTGAATATCTAACATAATAGTATGATTACTACCACATTTTACTTTTTGAATTATTATACTATTATCAACAAAATGCTGTATTATTACCGGTTCTGATTGAGAAATAGTTGTATGCCCTAACTGAAAATTATCATTTAAACCCACGCCATATACTTTACCATTAGTATCTAAAAATATAGTGTGATTATCACCACAAGATATGTCAGATATTATTATTCTACTACCTCCTTCCACACTGCCTGTATCAAACCATGAGACTTTTTGAGGTGTTGATAGGCTATTGGTATTTTCTGAATATCCTGTTTGATAATTATCATTTAAACCAACACCATATACATAGCCATTAGTGTCTAAAAATATAGTGTGATTTTTACCACATGCTATCTTGACTATTTTTTTCGTATCAAAATTTGTTATTAATTGTGGTGTATCATAATCCAATGTTGTATCACTTGTATCACCTAGACCTAATTGGCCATGTGTGTTATTACCAACACCATAAACACTACCTTTTGAATCCAAAAACATAGTATGTAATTCTCCACATACGATATCTATTATTTGTATGTCATTATCACTAAACCATTCTAAATGTCTTGGTAGTGATTGACTATCAGTAGTTTCTGTATATCCTAATTGATAATTAGTATTTATACCAAAACCATATACTTTAAAACCTGAGCCTTTTACAATTTGAATACCTTTTGTTTTAACAGTTTCAATAATAGTATCATTTTTACTTAACTCTCCTGACATCTTTATATTGCCATATACATCTAATTTGGAACTTGGAGCTGTTGTTCCAATACCTACATTTCCTATATTATAAACATTGGTATTTTGATTATTATAAGTCCATTGTCCATCATATGGAATATTATCTGTTCCAGGTATTCCAAGTTCTAAACATATAGTGAAATTAAGACCACAAACAATTTTTGATATTTTAATTTTATTTTCAAAAAACCACTCTACTCTTCTAGGAGTATATTGATTACCATTATCTAAGTTATATGAAAGTTGAAAAAACTCATTACTTCCGATACCATATACGTTTCCATCAGTATCTAAAAACATAGTGTGGTTGTCTCCACAAGCTATCTTGTCTAATTTTATTTTTGGCGTACCATCACCTCTACCTCCGTTAGCTTCTGGAATATTTGCTTCAAAATATATAATTTCTTGTGGTGTATTAAGTTGTAGTGTATTTTCAATACCTAATTGACTATAACTATTATTGCCAACGCCATATACTTTTGTATTGCCATCAACATCTTTTTCTAAAAATATAGTATGATAACTACCACATGCTATTTGTGTAATATTTATATCACTAAAATATGTAATCTCTTGTGGTGTAAGCTGTGGAGTAATACTATGTCCAAGACCTAATTGTCCATTACTATTATTACCACAACCATAAACTTTATAATCACTTGCTAAAAACATAGTGTGGAAGTCTCCACAATCAGCTTGTATAATATAAATACCATTAGTAGTAAAATATGTAATCTCAAAAGGTATATTTCTTTGAATTGTATCTGTGAGACCTAAATTTCCGTTGCTATTATAACCAGCACCATAAACTTTACCATTACTTGCTATAAATATTGTGTGTAAATCACCAACTGCTATTTGTGTAATATTAATACCATTAGTAGTAAAATGTGTAATCTCTTGCGGTGTAGTTTCCTGAGTAGTATGTCCAAGACCTAATTGCCCATAAGTATTACTGCCAACACCATATACTTTTGTATTGTCATTAACATCTTTTTCTAAAAATATAGTATGATAACTACCACATGCTATTTGCGTAATATTTATATCACTAAAAAATGTAATCTCTTGTGGTGTATTAAGTAGTGGTGTATTTTCAATACCTAACTGCCCATAACTATTATCACCAACACCATATACCTTTCCAGTTTTATCTAGAAAAATTGTATGGGATAAACCAGAAGCTATATCTATAATATGTATGTTATTGTCTGTAAACCATTTTGTAATTCTTGGAATTGAGTGATACATCTTATTATCATTAAAACCTAACTGAAATTGCCCATTATATCCAAAACCATAAGAATTATAATTTTTACTAGGTATGTTATTTGTATCTTTTGTTTTTACAGTTTCTATTGTAAATTTTATTGTTTCTGCATCATCTAGAATGTCAATAGTATCGTAATTTAATGTAATTGGCATTTTATCCTTATATTATAGGATATATTTTTAATTCTTATGTATATAATTCTTCTTTTTTTAATTATATACAATGTAATAATTTTTAAGAACTTTTATAAAATTAGCCTTTTTTAATAATTATCTACTCAAAATTAATATACTTAAATATATCTTAACTATATTTAATTGTGTATAAATATTTCATTATATCATGATTAATTATGATTATATTCAACATATTAAGTATATTGATTATAATTGTATAAAAGGTTTTCAATATGAAAAATATGTCGTCAAGAAATTGCGAGAGTATTATGATATTGATGAGATATATTTATGGAAAGATGTTCCAGATCATTTATTAATAAGTTCCGGGATAATTCTAAGCAATGACCTTATTTCTGTTAAGGAAAAATATAAAACAAACAAGTATTATAGAAACTATAATGTATTACTCGATACAGGTATAGATATTATTTTTAAAACAAATGAAGATATAATTTACCTTGTTCAATGCAAAGCATATAACTCCATAATATCTCAGAAACATCTATCGGGGTTTTTTAGAACATTACTAGATAGCTATGTAATAAATACTAAAAAAAACAAAAATAACATTAGAGGTCTAATAGTTCATACTAGTTCTATATCAGATCTAATTAAAGAAAGCTATTGTTATAAAGAAAATATAGTAAATGATGTCTATATACCATTTTATTCTAAAAATCCTAAAAATAAACTAATGAAATACAAACGTATAAGCATAATATTTATGATAAACTTTAACTGCATTATGCTATATATTTTGTATATTATACATATTTATGTTAATAAGTTATAATTAATTATGAATAATTATGAATAATATGATAATTATGTTTTTTTCTTCTTAGACGCTTTCTCTTTTTCTTTTTGCTTTTTAAGCTTGGCTTTCTCTTTTTCTTTTTGCTTTTTGAGCTTGGCTTTCTCTTTTTCTTTTTCTTTTTCTTTTTGCTTTTTGAGCTTAGCTTTTAGCTCCTCAATTGATTTATTTAGCTTTGTAATTTTAACCTTATTTTTAACCTTATTTTTCTTTAATAGTTTAAGCTTTTCTTTAATATTATTGATTTTAGTTAAATATCTATTTATATTTTTACCTCCACCTGGTCTTGCTGCTGGTCCCGTGGCTGTTGCGAGTGCTGCGATTGCTCTACCAATATCTATTTGTAAATGGTTAATAAAACCATCTGATGCGAAGTTTTCTCGGGGGTGGCTTCTGAATTCTTGTTGTATACAATCTATTAAATCCACGTGCCGTAACGCGATATTCAACAATTGATTATCAGGATAGATGGCACCTAAACTATCAATATTTTGTCTCATAGTTAGCGCACCACTAGAAAGAATACTTCCTGACGTGTAACTTTCTGCAGTTACTAACTGATACATAGTAAGTAACATTAATTTAGAAACAATTTCCATAATTTGAACTTGTTCTGCTTTGGAAGAAACAATGTGTAGTCCGCGTTCCACCATAGCCTTATGAACATTACAAATTAAATCATTGATATAAGGTGTATATTCAAAAAACATACGAGTTTTAGGGATGCCGTTGAGTGCATCCTCGTTGAGTGTAAAATGTAATTCTGATACTTGACCAGATCTATCAATGTACCCGCCACCACGAGCATTCACATCAAATGAATAAAATATACTCCAATGTATATAATTTGTAAATTCAAAAAGTACTGAATATGCAATATTATTAACCCGCCTAACACATCTTAATAATACAGAACAAACGCGGTTTCCAGCTCTGCTGTACATAGGCGGCAATCTTACATTTAAAGGATTTGTATCGTATCGTCTCGGTCGTTCCCTTATGTTAGCATTAGGTGCAAAATGTTCCCATATAATTAAAAAAAAACTTCTATGTAAATTAAAATTAGCAAAGTCTGCACTTTCGCGCGTTTGTTGGGCTTGCGCATCATTATTAGAAGCAGAAATTCGCCGTTCAATTGATGACACACCACCCTGTGCGAGATAATTCTCACCATTTGTGAGTGTATTTTGCGCGGATTGCACTCTTTTATTGCTTGTCTTTGTCTCTGTCTCTGTCTTTCTCTTTCTCTTTCCTGTAATTGAGGAAAAGTACTTATTATTTAGCTCTTTTGAAAACTTAATATTAAAATCATTTGAATTTTTTTTTTGTTCAAAAAAATAGTTGTTAAAAGAATCATCATGATTTTCTCCAACATTCATAGTTTTTTCAGTAAAAAACTCGTAGTATGGTGTTGTTTTATCTAAGGTGACTTGGTCAACTTTTTTCGGATCACCCATTATATCTATCTATTTAAACCAAATAATTAATATGATAATATAATTAGCTAACATTCTCATTATTTAAATTAATATATCACGAATTCAAATAATTATATATAGGAGCTTGTGCACCTTTATTAGTGTCAATAATAAACTCAATATATTCTTTATAGATTTTGTATACATCTAATCCAATAAGTTTAATATAATATATATAAAATAATAATACCAATATAGTAAATACTATATCATCTTTATTTATTTTATTATTCCATACTAGTAATAAAACTGGTATTTTAATACCAAGATTAATTGTTAAAAAATATAATAAAATAGTATTTTCATTATAATTTAATAATATTATAATAACTGCCACTAATACAAATAATAAAGATATATATACTAAAATTAATGGATTAAATGGCACTATTTTTAAATAATATGCAACTGAATATATTACTATCCAAAACGATAAAAAATTATACGGAATTAAATCACAATTTATTTCTGTCATTATCTTATTCAATATATATATATTAATAATCATTATAATCGTCATAGTAGCTATCGTAGTAATCTGCGAGTTCTTCATAATAACGCTTATCTTCTTCTGTTAATTCACCTTCGCTATCTTCCTCAAACCCATCATATCCCTCATCATCATCAGATAGATTCAATAGATACTCCTTCATCAACTCCTGCAATCCTCCTGTATAGAAATATGTATCCTGGCAATTTTCCTCCGCAGTCCAACCATATTTAGATGACATCTTAATGTAATAATATAATATAATATAATCAATTTTTTACAAAAATCCGCAATAAACTCTTCTATCAATTTATAATCATATGGTATAACAATGTCACATAGTAGTTTTTATAATTATAAAAGTTAAAAATATATATAATATAAATTTAAATTTCAAATATTACTCAGATACATTTATATTATGATACTGAGATGTACAGAGGTCTAATATAGAAACCATGGGATATTCATTCCAGCGAATGATATTTTCAGGCATATCAATATTTGATGTATCGTTAGATGTATATTTAGATATATCGTTAGACTTATCTTTGTATTGAAGCATAAAAAATATATAAAACACATTACAATCAATTTTTATCTAAATTAATACGAAAGCATCATGAGGAGAACGTCGAAACTATCTGTGAATTGGTATTCTTGATATACACCTTCAATATACCAGAGCTCTATTTCTAGCTCACTATTAAACTTCACATAGTAATGTTTACTATGATTATTATTATGAAGAGATATAGTATCACCAGATACACAGCCAGATATTTGCATATTATTATCTGTTAATTTCGCAATATAGGTTTTTAATAGATTGATAGTATCATCACTAACTCCAACCCAATCATTATAACATATCCTAAATACATCTTTTACATCAATATCTAAATCTTTTTTATATTTGTAGACTTTAATCTGCTTGCTTTCGTTGTTGATGATAAGCTCAAAGTTTCCGTAGTCCATAATAGTGGTATAATAATATTATATATATGACACTATCAATTTTTAATGTTTATAAGACAAAATATTCTAATTTATTATATAACAAATATTAGAATTAGATAATGAGTTCTGACATAAATTTATGGGAAACAGGAGTTAATAATGATGGTAACGGAACAGATAATAATCAATATTATATATCTGATTCTGTAAACAGATTAACTATACAAAGAGGAACAGGTAATATTGGAATAGGTACAGATGCTCCTTTGCATTTGCTTGACGTTAGAGGTAATATTAATATTACAGGTGAATATTTATTAAATGGGTTTGATGCATTTAATGATACAAGTAATTATGTATCACAAACTAGTAATTTAGTATCAGATAATCTTAATATAGCTATTAATGATACAAGTAATTATGTATCACAAACTAGTAATTTAGTATCAGATAATCTTAATATAGCTATTAATGATACAAGCAATTATGTATTACAAACTAGTAATTTAGTATCAGATAATCTTAATATAGCTATTAATGATACAAGCAATTATGTATTACAAACTAGTAATTTAGTATCAGATAATCTTAATATAGCTATTAATGATACAAGCAATTATGTAGCTAATTTATCAGCTGATGAAATAGCCGATGGTGTAAATAATAAATTTATAATTAATGGTATATATTCAAATAATTTTGAAGTTAATGGCAATATCAAAGCAACAAGTATAGAAGGAACAGGTGCTAATATAACAACAATAAATGCTGATAATATAACAAGTGGCACTCTTGATAATGCCAGAATGCCACAAGCATCCGAAATTTTATTAGGTGGTGTAAAAGTTGGTAATAATACAGAAATTAATGAATCAGGAAATTTATCAGTTAATATGTCAACATATACTGGTGATGTTAAAATAATTGGAGACTTAACAACATCTAATTTAACAATACTTGGTGATTCAACAACTCTTGAAACCAATGTTTTTACAACTGAAAGATTAGAAATAAATAATATTGGTACTGGAACTGGAATATCTGTAACACAATCAGGTGGTACTGATGATATTTTTACAGCAAGTAACAGCAGTAGAGAAGTATTTAATATAATTAATAATGGAAATGTAGGAATAGGCATTACAAATCCGGGTGTTTCTTTACATGTTGCTGGTACAGATGGTATTGTAGTTCCTGTTGGTACAGAAGAAGAAAGACCATCTGAAAGTATAAAAGGTTTAATAAGATATAATACTACAACTTTAAGTTTTGAGGGTTATGGATCTACATGGGGTTCTCTCGGTGGTGTTAAGGATGTTGATGGTGATACATATATTAGTGCCGAGAATAATCCAGGAGATAATAATGATGAACTTAAATTTTATACTAGCAATTTTGAAAGAATGGTAATTACAAGTAATGGTTTAATTGGTATAGGAACAACAAATCCTACGGTTGAATTAGACGTTAATGGTGATATTAAATATTCAAGTTTATTATATGGTCCAGGAGCAAACATAACAGATATAAATACTGATTATATAACAACACACAATATTAATATAATAAATACTGAAACAGATAGTCCATCACTAAAAATAACGCATAATACATCATCAAATGATATATTGCAAATAACAGATACAAATAGTAAACAATATCTTACATTAACAAATGAAGGTAATGTAGGTATTGGTACTAATATACCATTGGCATTACTTCATATATATGATACTAGCAGCACTGGTGACGTATTAAAAGCGTCGGATACAGAAATAACTATAAATAGAAGTATAATACCTGAAACAAATGATACTGTTGATATTGGAAGTGCTGAAAAAAAAATACGAGATATGTATATAAGTAATAATTCTTTATGGATTGGCGATGAACATAAATTAACAATTACAAGTGATGGTGTTATGAAATTTAGAAAACGAAATAAAACAGTTTTGCCAAAAACATTAATTAATGCTTCTGGTACAAATGAAGCTGCAATTGCTCACGTTAATAACAAATATGGAACTTCATTTACAGATATATCTGAATTAAAACTAAATCATATATTATCATATGCTAATACTATTAGCCCGGAATATAAAACATCTGACATTTTTGGCGATGACATAGATGATTATGAATTAGATACAGCAGCTGATGCTTGGCAAATAAATAGTTCAAAGATATTTTTAGGCACTAATTATACAAATATAGGTATTGGTACTAATAATCCAGATCCATATTTTAAATTAGATGTAGCTGGTAATGTAAACGCTGTCGGTACTATATCGGCTGATGATATAACTATTAAAGGAACTACTGAAAAAGGTTCAGGTGCTATAAAATTAAATTGTGAATATAACTCTCATGGCGTCTCCATAAAAGGTCCTCCACATTCTGGTGGTGAAAGCTATACACTAACATTACCATCAACAGCTCCAGAAGAAAATAAAGTATTAACAACAGATATTTATGGAAATCTATCTTGGTTAACATATCGTCTTGATAATTTAGATATAGTAGATCAAAGTCAAGAATCAATTGATGATTTAAAAGAATTGTTAGGTATTAGCACATATGAAATAACAAATATATCACCGGTTTTTTTGGATCTAACAACAACAACATCAAATAAAGAAACATTAAATGTTAATGGTTTAAATGTTGAATATATGAAACCAATAACATTTACAATATATGGTAAAAACTTTGATAGAAATGTTGTAATTAAATTATGTTTATATGACGATACTAATAAATTAGACGAAGAAAGAGACATTAACACAATATACCATGATAGTAGCATTCAATTAAGAGTTAGTACTAAATATATACCTATCAGTGTTATAAATAATGCTTCTTATTTTAAATTAATGATGTATAATAAAAATTATCCAGAAAAAAAAATATTATCAAGGGAAATATATAAAGATGAACATGAACCTAAATGGTTATATGACAATGATTATGAAGTAATATATAATAAAGAATTTGGATTTAAATTTACTATAAATGATAGTGACACTTCAAATATATTATTATATGAATTAACAGATGGAACACATTTAATACCAGATTTAAGTTTCAATAGTGAAACAGGAGAAATTACTGGTGTTCCTGAAATCTTAAATACTACTGTGAATTTATCTATGAATGCAAAATCAGGAAGTCAATTTTTAACTACCCGTAATTATAAGTTATATATATTATCTAACCCCATAATTCATAATCTAGAAGAGCAAGAATTATTAGTATCTAACACATTTGATTTATTAGCGACTAGTGATGCAGAAAGCTTTTCAACTATTTTTTTAGAAGTGAATAAATCTATAACTTGGTCATTAACTGAAAATGGTGATACTGATAATATAACTTTAACTGATAATACTATAAAAGTAACAAATTTATATTTATTAGGTGATTCAGGAACAAATATAAAAGTACAAGCCACAGATGCTTATGGATATAGCACTACTAAGATTATTAATATTAAAAGAACTAAATTGAATGATCCCACAATTAATACAGAAGAAAATCAAGAATTATTAGTATCTAATACATTTATTTTATCAGCGACTAGTGATGTAGTAAGACTAGATAATCCAGAAGC
>Ga0181575_10001479_pt1 | contig 16909 bp, 16 predicted proteins | sample 101ome_23_FD_145599 | JGI IMG/M metagenome (GOLD analysis project Ga0181575, IMG submission 145599) | Coastal salt marsh microbial communities from the Groves Creek Marsh, Skidaway Island, Georgia - 101411CT metaG (spades assembly) | ecosystem: Environmental > Aquatic > Marine > Intertidal zone... | reverse complement strand
ATTCCCCAAAACCAAAGCAGAATAACTATCTTTTCTTGGTTTATCTGGACCAGTTTTTCTTTTTAAGTTAGCTGGAAGATCAAAACTTTGAGTGCCTTGAGCTGTCGTAGTTATCTGTATTAAAGCACATTCTGTTTTTGTTAACATTATCATATCTGTTAAATGTTCAACAAAATCAATCATTTTAGCCTCTTCACTTTCTTTTGTAGATTCTGCTGTGTTAGAAAACTTCAACTTATCTATTCCTATTTTTTTCTTCGTTTGAGCTCTAAAATTTTCATCAATTGCTCTACTAGCAAAAAATATTCTTCTGTGATCAAAATTAGCTTGCAATAACTCATTTGCCATTCTGATCCAGCTAGATGTTGGTTTCCTTAAAAATACATATTTAAAATCGGATTTATTATATTCATTCTTAGCCATTACTAAGTTTTGCGCATAATCTTCTGGCTTTTCAAACTCTGTTGTTATTTGTTTTAAATTAATATTTTCATTTTTAAAAAGCTCACTTTCATTACAAGAATTCATAAATTGAACCCCACCATTATAATCCATACAAACAGCAACAACATTAAAGTTTTTTAATATATATAAAAAATATTTAATATGATCTTTCAAAGAACTGCCAGACAAAGCATATGAATGAACTAAAGTCGAAATTTGTTTTTCTTGATTTAATTTTAAAACTTGTATTGCAAAATCATCCGAAGATTCCGTCTCTGACCAAGAAGGGTCAACTGCCACTATATATTCATCCTCGGCTTTTCCAATTACCTCTACAGCAGGATATTCTCCATCAGGAACAGTACATAAAGCCATTTTAGAAATCTTAAAATAACCAGAACTATCATCAGTAAACTGCGCTCCAAACTCCCTCATAAATTGAGACTCACTCATTGTTGATCTCGCTTGATTAATTAAGTTTTGATCATAAAGCTGAAGTGGAGCACAATCATAACTAAACTGCATAATGCATCTTCTAGTTTTTTCTCCTTTTTTAGGATTAAAAATTAAATTTTCATATTGTTCGTATAATTTATATAGATATTCAAATTTAAAAGAAGCAGAAGATAAAGCTATTAATTTATTATTAGGCCATTGATATTTATCTTCCTCTTTCATTTTTCCTTGTTCGATCAATCTATTTTCAACTTGATGAAGTTCTTCTCTTTGTGTCGGATTTTGAACAACAGACAAAAAAGGCACAATAACTTCATTATAAATTCTTTCAGGCATTAGCAAAAACTCGTCAATAATAATTCTATGGAAACGAAAGCCACGAAGTTTTTCTCCATCCCCTAAAGGTAGAGCTCTAATTCTGCTTTTACCAATTTCCATAATCCATTCATCATTTGTTCTCGAAGTGTGAGTTATGCACTGCTTTAATAAATAAGCTTCAGGTTTAGCAGCTATATCTTCAATTTTTTTAAAAATCATTTTAGATTGCCTAAAAGATCTAGATAAAATTCCTATTTCAACACCTTGATTTAAAATCGCATCTAATACGGCAAAAATACCTGTGGTATAACTTTTACTCATCCCTCGGGACCAAACTCCCAAAAAATAATCACTTTCTAACATGCTTTTAATTGCCATGTGTTGAAACGGAAAAAGCTGCACCCCAGTTATTAAATCAGTAGCAAAAGTAACATTATTTCTTAAAAATTGATAAAATAAAAGTTTAGCTTCTTTTTCTTCTAAGAATCCATCTTTTTTAAACAACTCTTCGTTGCTTATAAATTCTTTTTTTCTTTCTTTTTGATTACCTGCTTCCCAACTCATAATCTAAGTAATATTGAAGGTCTACATTCCACAAAGAATCCCCATGGTAGAGAAGTTTTGGGATTATTTCTAAAGATTTATCACGGCTTCCCGTAAATAAAAACTGAATTTTTCTAGGGTATTTATGAGTTAAATTTCTCATATTATGAAAAACATACTCAAGACTAGTTTTTTTCTTAAATCTTTTATGATTATTTTTTATTTTATCTATAGTGCTCTCTATAACCACAAATAAATAACCATTTAAAGTTGCTGATTTATGTATTTCTTTTTCGAATCTTTCTACGCCTGCAGATAAAGTTCCTAAAAAGTCTGTCTCACTTTTTCTGTCTACGTATGTGTAAGTGTACCCATCTTTTTGTATTAAATAATCCCCAACATATAACTTTTCTTTTTTTGTTTTTGCAAAAGGTAACGGATCTTGCTCTCTGGTATCAACAAGCATTGTAAAATCTGGAATTTTTTTTTCGCTAAAATCAGGAGGTAAGGGTTTGTTAAAAAGAGGCTCTAATCCAATATTTTTACATGCTTTTGTATAAGATTTAAAATGTTTTTTATAGATATCTATAGGGGGCAAACTCGTAGTTTTTAATTCATTATGGAAAGGGGCATATTCATATTTTTTTTCTTCAACTCTTTTTCTCAATAACTCTAAACATTTTGCTTTTGCTAATTCTGCAGATATACTATTCTCCCAAAGCAAAAATTCATTAAGATCAATAAACTCTTTTAAAAAATAATCTTTTTTGTTTATAAAGGGAATTTGATTTTTATAATACAATGAGTATCTAGGATAATATTTACAATAATATTCCGCTTGATACATCCCATGTTTTTTTAAATGAGAATGAAATGATCTGTCACTATTAAAAGATTCATCGCAGATTTTACAAATCATATAGCGTCCTCTTTAGATATTCCCAGTATTCTTGCTTTCCAAGAAGACATGTTCTCTAATTTATCTGCTTCTGCCTCTACAGCCTGCTTCTGCATATCAGCAATTTGAATCATCATTTTTCTTTCTTTTTCATCTTGAAATAATTCCACCAAATTAATAATAGAAGCATTTTTTTGATTGTATCTTTCTACCCTTTTTGATCTTTCTCCGTTTAATTTTTGAATACTTTGATCTATCCTTTTGGCGCACTGATTATATTCCTCACTTATCGTTTTTAGAATTTCTGTTAAACGAATAGTTAAATCATTTTGCTCTTGGGTTTCATTGAACATTTCATTAACTTTATTTTTCTTAATATCTATCTGCCTTAAATTTATATAATCCATGCAAACATTTATATATAAATTTATTTCATCTATAGTTAAATCAGGCTTATCCCAAACAGATCTGACAAATTCTGCTTCAAACAAATCCTTGTCATTTGAACTTGTATAAGAATCATAATTTGCTACAAACCTAGGACTCCCCAAATAAACTAATAATTTTTCTAGACACTTTCTATTCTGAAGAGACATTTTATCTTCATTTAAAAATTGCCCACACCATTTATTAACTTTATTTAAAACAGTTTTTATGGATCTTGGAACAGAATATTTTTGGTTTACTCCGCTTTCATTATCAACTAAAAATTGAGGGTATTTTTCTTTAACATACTTATGAACCGACCTATACTCCGCTGTCGCAAAAAGATTTAAATTACTAATAGATTGAAACTTATCATTAAAAAGTAATTCTGTTATCTGTTTAGGACTCATGCCTGACTGTATATTTTGATCAATAAATTCTTTTTGTGCATCTCCTAAATTTTCTTTAGCTGGGGCATAAATACGTTTACCTTTTTTTTGGGGTTTTTGCAGATGCCCTATACCTACTAAATAGTCTCTGATTGCTCTAGCTTCTTTTGATCTTCCAGTTAAATTCTCTTTTTTAAAAACTAGATTAGCCAAAACAATATAATCATTAAGGCCTTCTTCGAATTTCTTATTTATAAAAACTTTTTGTTCTTCAGTTAACATATTATATATCAGAAAATAAATCTTTTTCTTTTAATATTTTTTGAGCTTTATTAAAAAGCATCTTTTTTAAATTTTTTATTTGTTTATATCCAGCTTTTCTACCTGATTCCGTCGTCTTAAATCTTAAAATGGTAGCAGCGTCTTCGTCTGAAATACAGTCAATAAAAAACATTTTATAAATAAAAAATTGTTTATCCGTTAATACTTTTTGCATTTCAAGATGTAATTTATTTGCTATTTCAGAATAATTATATTCTTTTCCTGATTCAAAAGATAAATGATAATTTTTATGATTTTCTAAACTTAATGTCATCTTTATATCATAAGCGGGTTTTTTTAATTTTTCCCACTTAGCATACAATCGACACTCATTGCATTGAACTTGACTCGGCGTGAAGCCACATGCGTTATCAAAACTAATTTCAATTCCTTTACTTGTATTAAAAGGGCACGACAAACAAGGTTTAGCAAAAGAAGTATAATTATTTCTGATAATATTTCTTATTTGATTTGTGGCTATGGTGTTTATCCAAGGCTCTATCGGTCTTGATTGATCCCATAAATGCCATTTTTTATAAATGTGTAATTTTATTATTTGTTCTATATCTTCGAAATCAAACCAAGTAATAGCTTTTAAACGCCACTTTGATTTTCTTTTTTTTATAACAGCATCGATTTTTTCATACATTTCTTCAAATTTTTTCTTTTTATGTTTCATCAATATCTTGCATACCCCTTGGAGCGCATTCCTTTAATGACTCTTTAAGATACTCTTCTTTAGTGATTTTTTTTACTTGACTTACATCTCTTTTTAAACGGTCTGCTTCTTCTATCGGTTGAGAATTAAAAAGCTCTTCTCCTTTATAAATGCTGTTTTGATTATTTTGGATTTCATAAGCCAACCTATTAGGCCTTCTAAACTCAGAAACATCTTCCTGATTTGTTTGAGAATTAATAGGTGGGCTTGGGATATTTTGCCTCGCTACACTTGACATAGGATTGCCACAAGAAGAACAAAACTTTACACCAATAGAATGCCTGGACCCACAGTTAGTACAAAATACTTGACTCATTTTATTATTATATAAAAAATTAACTATTTATCTAATTTCTTAAATACATTTACTATGTATTTCAAAATTTCACTTCTTACGATATCTTCCTCTTCGAATTCAAAACAATGTATACCTTTATCCGTGCTTTCTTCTTTTTTGAATAAATTTACGACTTTCTCGAATCCAGATTTAGCGCCTATATCTGATTGCATAGAATCTCCACATATAAACATTTTAGTATTTTCTCCTATGCGAGTGAGGAGCGTCACAAGCTCTTTTGTAGAGTAATTCTGAGCTTCATCTGCTATAATAATTTTATCATTCCAAGTTGCACCTCTTAAAAAATTTACAGGAAAAGCTTCTATATAACCTTGATCTTCTAAATATTTAGATTGTGTCACAGGAAGTAATTCGTCTAATTTGTCATATAAAGGCATCATAAAAGGATTAAATTTTTCATCAACCGTTCCAGGCAAAGAACCTAAACCTCGCTCAGCAGCTTCTGCAATTGTTCTAATATATTTTATTTCATATTTCGAATCTGCATTTAGTAAATGCAAAGCAGAATATACAGATAAAAATGTTTTTGATGACCCTGCCACCCCATTTATAAAAATAATTTTCGTCTCTCTATTAAAAGCTAATTCAACTAATTTTTTTTGTTTTGCTGTTAAATTAAATTTTTTTATATTTAATTTAACTTTTGTGAAAGTATTGTCTTCTATAACTTCTTTGATAGTTTCCCTTGGTTGCCTTCTTTTTTTAGTTGACATATGTTATTAAATGTTACACTATATATGTATGGTTTTCCACTGTTTAAGCGTTCCTTATTCTGCTACTAAAAAAGAAATGTCACTTTGCGCTTTTACCCAAAAAGTTTATAAATTTTGTGAAGAAATGACCAAACGTGGTCATACTGTATACCACTATGGCCATGAAGATTCTCAAGTCAAATGCACAGAACATATAACTGTGACAAATGACGAAATCTTAAAAAAAAGTTACAAAGATTTAAACAAATGGAAAACCTCAGGATTTAATCAGAGCGTAGAAACTGAAGCTGTAAAAATATTTAATGATAATTGCATTAAAGAATTAAATAATAAAATAAAATCACCAAACGAATTTATATTATGTTGGTTTGGTTTTGCTCACGATCAATGCACTAAACATTTTGCAAATAAAGCCATAGTTGTCGAACCTAGCATAGGATACGATTCAATGTTCGCTCAAATTAAAATTTTTGAAACTTACGCTCAGATGCACAAGATGCACGGAAGGCTAAAAACACAAATAGAATTTAATAATGAATTTGTAGTATACCCAGGCTTCAAGAAAGAAGATTTTTTATTTAAAAAAGATAAATCAAATGTAGCTTTATTTTTAGGTAGAATACTTGAGCCTAAAGGAGCTAAAGCTGCGTATGATATGTGTAACTCTATTGGTCAAGAAATATATTTTGCTGGCCCAAACATACTTGGATTAAAAGATTCTAAATATTGTAAGATGCTTGGGTTTATCGGACCGGACGAAAGAAAGAAGTTATTGTCTGAAGCTAAATTTTTATTGGCTCCAAGTTTATTTATTGAGCCTTGTAATTGGACTGTTATAGAAGCTCAGTTTTCTGGCACCCCCACCATAACCACAAACTTTGGGGGTTTCACTGAAACTGTCAATCAAGGGAATACAGGTTTTAGATGCTCAACTTATGAAGAATTTAAATTTTCAATACAAAAAGGATACAAACAAATTAACCCGGAAAACTGCCTGAAACACGCTGTTCATAATTTTACCATAGAGAAACAATGTAATCAATACGAATCAATTTTTAAATCCTTAACAATATAAAATGAAAAATTTTTGTACCATAATAGATAATTTTTTAGACCAAGATTTTGTAAAAGAGTTAAATGAATTTATAATAAAAAAAGGATTTAACGCTTTATTTGTGAAAAAAAATGAAGTAGACTTTGATAGCAATATTTTGCATAAAGCTATTCAAAAAATATGGTTCGAAAATCTAAGCGATTTAAATGAAAATATTTTTGGTTACGAAGTTTGGAGCAATACTTTAACTCAATTTAATAATTTATCAATTCATGTAGATTGTGATGAAGAACATTTTGAGCTAACAGGAGGGGAATTCAAATGCCCTAATTTCACTTCTATATTATATACAGGACCCGAACATAGTATTTCAGGTGGGCAATTAGCCATCAATTTAGAAAAACGCATTAAACATGAGAACGAATTCACAGATGCAAATACTGATCTGAATGATATTTTAAAAGATAATAAAAATTGGCTTAAAGTTGATCATAAGCGTAATAGATTAGTCCTTTTTGACTCAGGTCATCCTCATTGTGTTTTACCAATGAAAAACGTTTCCACAGAAAAGCCAAGAACTGGATTGACTATCGCAGCATGGAGTCACAGTATAAATATTATTGACTATTAAATTTAATTACACACATAATCATTAATATTTTTTATAAGATTTTTCTTCTATAAATTCAGATTCTGTTTTTATATTTATTTGTTTTTTTATTCTTGAACGTTCGTCGTTTTTAAAATATACCGATCTTGCTAATTCTATAAACTCTTGATCGAATTCTTTTTTTCTCTCTTTTTCTCTAATTTTATCTTCTATCTCCCATATCTGTTGATTTACAATAGACAGATCTCCTAAAAGTTCGACAGAAAAACCTTCAATAAATTGAGCTACAGTAAGTAAATATTCATATTCTTTTTTTACATTTTTATTTTTAGCCACATCAGAAATATTCCTTAATTTTATTTCTAAAATTGTTAACTTATCTAACAGCTCTCCATTTGAAATTTCTATTTTCATAATTTAAAATTTACATCTATTACACATTGATTTATTTTATTTTTTACCATTTCTAAATCAATCATTCTTGAACATTCAAAATTTTTTTTATGTGGGCAGTGAAAAAAATTTTCTCTATCCCATTCAATTCTTTTATCATACCAACAATTATGACACACCGAAGTGTTTTGAACGAAATACGGAGTAGGAAAATGGTAGTCTGAACCTAAAAAACCACATATCATAACTACAGGTTTACATAACGACCAAGCTAACCAAGACAGACCAGAGCTTAAACCTATAAAAAATTCACAATGATAAATTAAATTAATAACTTCTTCTAAAGTTTTTCCAGTATAATCCAAACAATTGTCCGGCGATGAGATATTACATATTTCTTTATGTCTGTCAATGCATAAAACCTCATATCCCAAACTTTTTAAATATTCTACTAATTTAAACCACCCTTCTTCATAATGCCAGTATTTCATTCCATGAGTCGACTGAATGCCTATACATACGTATTTTTTATCCATCTCATTAATTTTTATAAACTTAGTATTTAAAAATGGTTTTATATTATAATCTTTTAAATCTAAGTCTAAAAATTGTTTAGGAAACTTTGATAAAGGGATTGCTAAATCTGAGTCGCTTCTTACGCGAATTTTATTTTTTTCATTTACTAGATCTTCAGGCATAAAATCTAGAGGAATCAAATTAATAAGCGGATATTTCTTAACATCAAAAAGTTCTACTTTATCTAAAAATAAATTAATTCTTGAATTTTTTAATTTTGCGTATTCATTTACTATCGGTAACCATGCTAAAATGTCGCCCAAAGAATATGTGCTTAAAGAGTACGCCTCGATAGAGCAGTACTTATAAATTTTTTCTTTTTTAGTCTCTAAATTTGTGATTTTTATTTTTAATTTTTCGCATTCTTCTGCGCTTGAGCATTCAGAGTATTGACCTGCCTTTATTATAGATGAATAAAGAGTATTTTCCTCAGACATAAATTCCACTCGATATTCTGTTTCTTTTTTTCCCCAAATAGCAACTAAAAATTTAGGAGAGAACGAATAATATAAATAAAACCCTTCATCAATCATTGACGACTCTTAGGTTTAAATTAGTTCGAAAATTAAAATACGTTACTGAATGATTTTTGCACCAATTCCAGACCCCCAATCTTCCACCAATAGAATTAAATATATTTGTAATTTCTTCGTCTGTAATTTTATTTTTTTCTCCACAATAATAAACCGAAAGCTCTTTAAAATCTCTTGCTGCTATGGTTTCCATCAGTATTGCAAAATCATCTTTTTCATAATCGCAGCTATTAACAATCACATATTCATACTCATTTTTAAATCTATTAACATACAAATCACAATCAGAGTACAAATAATATAATTCTGTAAAATCATTTTTAGATGCAGTAAAAAAATTAATTTTTAAATTTCCTAATTCAAAGTTTAAATTACTATTTAAAAAAGAATTACAATCGTGAAATAATTCGTCTTCCCACACTCTAATACTTTTTCCCTTTAAAGAATTTTCTTTTTTTATCTGTTCTGCTTTTTCAACGGTTTGATTGCATAAGCTAGTATTATTTTCAATAGTGCTTAGACTTTCAGGATGCATTCTTTTCTTATAAAGATTTCTTTTTATAGTTAAAAAATTTCCATATTTTTGATATTCTGCATAATATACAGCATCCTCTGGATAAAAAGGTTTTGTTTTAAAATCTTCGATTAAATTTTCAAAACCAGCAAAATCTTTATTTTTTTTAAACATCCTCAAGCAACCCCATATGTTTGCTCCGTAATTTTCTATTGTTTTTATTTTTTTATCCTCTTCAGTCATGCCTCTTAGCAATATAGGATAAGTCCAACTTTGATTTTCTACATTAGCTATGTTTTGAAAAGCTTCGCACGAAACAAAATTTATATCTTTATCATTATATCTATTTAGAATTTTATTGTAAATCTCTAAGCACTTAGGAAGCAGTTGATCATCTGAATCCATAAAAGCAAAATATTCACACTCTTCTGGTATAAATTTATTAGGATTTTTATAAAACTCCATTTTACCATCTTGCTTGTAATAAATAATTCGAGGGTTTAATTTCGCGTAACTTAAAATTTTTTCTTTTGTATCGTCAGAACTACCATCGTCAGACACAAACCAAATCCAATTTTTATAAGTTTGATCTAAAACGCTTTTTATTGTAGAATCTACATATCTTCCCACATTATAAAAAGAAGTGAATATTGCGAATTTATAATCTATATTCATTGTTCTACTAAAATATAATTATGCCTGAAATAATAAAAATATTTATAATAATCATTTATATCTGTCATCATTTCTATTTTTTTGTTAATTTCATCCCGCATTGAATCCATATCTTTATGATATCTATCTTCAAAATAATAAAACAAAATTTTAACTTTAGTCCCTTTAGATTTTATTTTATTTTTTATTTTTAGTAAATCTTCAGAATTTGAATAATAATTACAAATTACAACATATAATTCGCAATCCATAGATATAGCTTCATCTAAATCAAAATAGACATCACAATCGAAATATAAACTTTTAAGTTTATTTTTTTGAGCAACATCTAAATTCCTCGTTATCATACAAAACTCTGTATCATGTAATTCATTTAAACCTAAATATATTAAAGAAGAAGTTTCTTTATAAATATCATTGTAAATATAATTTGGCTCTACCGGATTATTTTTTAACCTCTCATGAGCTATTTCAAAATTTCCATTAAAATTAGATCTAGCAGTAGAATGAGATTCTGAATTTTCTCTTATTACCCACTGATACATACATCTTGGCACATGAAGCCACTTACCAATAGAATTCATCCACATCATCCTATATGAATCTTCTGCACAAGCCTCATAATCTAATATTTCGAAATTTAATTTAGGATGATTTTTAAAACACCTCATTACACCAAAAGCATTATATGTGTGGTTATTTACATAATCCACTTGTGGATGGAATTTTTTCAAAGACTCATATAGATTAAAATCATTTTTTACAGTAGATAAAGAATAAAGCGAACCACTCTCTTCTTTTACTTTAATAAAGTCACTAGATAAAACAACCGTATCAGGGAACTCACGCAAAATTTTATTATATACGTTTAAAAAATCAAAATCAAAATTATCGTCACAATCAATTAAAACAATATAATCAAAACTAATATCAAAAAATTTATTTGGTTGCCAATACATTTCCTTTTTTCTTGATTGAGGTATGTATTCAACAAAGTCGTATTGTTTGACTTTTTCTAATAATATTTTTTTTGTATTATCAGAGCTAAAATCATCAGTAATAATCCATTTCCAATTGTAGTAATTAACCTTACTCATCTTTTCAAAAGCTTCATCAATATAACTTTCCGCATTGAAAAATGAAGTATAAACCCCAAACCTTAAATCTTTATTGTTCATTTAAAAAATTAATTAAATTTTGTTTTTTATTCTTAGAGCTTCCTCCTGCATGAAATAAATAAGACATCGGAGCATTAGGATCAATTTGGTGATACCTATAAGGCATGACGCATAAATTCTTTTCGAAATAAAACGTTTTTAAATCTTCCGTCGATCCAGATTTTAAATTTTCGCAATTTTCAAAATATAAATTTTGTTTTAAAATTTGTGAAAGAGCACTTTGTTCATGATACCCTTTTTCTGGCTCAAAATATTCCGAATAATTTAATAATGTATTTAATAAATCTTTTGACCATTGACAATTTTTAAGTATCATAAAACCAGTACTTACTTCAGTAGTAACATACCCATTACTCACATCACCTTTTGGAATAAACAAATCTATATCGGAATTTTTTACAAAATCTTCAATTTTTATATTATTTTGAGCAAAAACACAATCTGAATCGATCCAAACACAATAATCAAAATTATTTAAGTATTTTTTTAGCGCAAATACCTTAACCCAAGTAGGATGCATACCTCTTAAAACAATATTATCAACGTATTCAACTACATAAGAATAATTATGCTTTAGACAGTATTTAAGATGATTTTGAGATCCTGGCTCTAAAAAATCACATTTACCATTTGTAGTAAAAGGATTATGCTTAGTACATGCTGTTAAAATTCCTATATTCATAATAATTTATCAGAGAAAAATTTTTCTAAATATTTTATCACCTGATCAGTAGAAGGATGACAATCAAAATTAGGTCTTTCATCTAAGCAACCTAGTAAAGGAGGGACAAAATTTATACTATTCCATTCTTTAATGGAAAATTTTAAATTATTCGTGCAATATAAATCACAAGGACCTTTTAAATGAGTGTATTTGTAGTCCTGACGGCCTTTTCGGTAAGGTGCGCTTAATCTAGGATCTTTAGCCGAAGAAAGCTGTAGAATGTCAACGTCAGTCGTTCCTGCAATATGTAAAGGTCCTGTATCCATCGTTATAAATAGGCTAGCATTATTTAAAATATGCCAACACAAACTAAGGTTATCTTTATTAATTAAATCTTGACCATGTAAATTTTCAAATTTATCAAAAGTTTTATATACTTGATGCTTGGAGTTTACCTCCTCAACTTCTTTCCCTATAAGAACTGTATAAATTTTATTCTCAGCTAAATAATTAATTATTTTTTGCCACTTTTCTTTAGCCCAAGTCCTATTAGGCCAATTTTTTGCAGTATGTAAAACTACATATTTTTTAGACGGAAGATCAAATGGATTATCATAATCATCAGGAAAAAAATCGCATTCCATCTCTTCTGGCATTAAATTAAAACCTAAATCGTTTGCATGTATTTGTCTTATATCAAAACTACTAAATTTTCTTTCTACACCAAATTGATTTTGCCGTCCCGGTAGAACAAAACTCCTAAAATACTCATCATCTGACTCCACCATTTTTTGACTAAAAAAATCTATTGGTAAAGTATATTTTACATATGGATTGTTCTTAAATAAATCTACAATATTATTGATAACGATAATTTGGTTATCATATAATTTACTTAACTTTCTTATGACTGGAGTCGCAGACAAAGTATCCCCTAAGCTAGGAGAATCTATTTGATAATATATATTTTTCGGTAAAGCCATTATTTAACTTTTTTAACAGAAACGACGCCTAAATACAACTCATTTCCCTTTTTATATTTAAAACATGAAGCCCCACTCAAACAAGCTTTTTCTAAAATATGATCAGAATTTTCAGTTTCTAAAATATCAAAATATTCGCCACTAATATTATTCGTAACTCGATCCACATTTCCATCGTTTGCAAAATGACATTGATCTATTTTCTTTTTTACTGCTTCAAAATCTATTTTCTTAGTACATTCAAATTTTTTATCTCTAGGGCACCACATCCATTTATTAGGATCAAAATGATGATTTGGATCATTCCAACACCCATTACAAACATCTTCATTAATAACTCGATAAGGAGTATCAAACTCTGCAAAAGCTTTAGAAAACCCAGAGATTAAAACAACAGGCTTATGACAGGCCCAAGCTAACCATGATAAACCAGAACCTAATCCTATAAAAAATTCACAATGTAATAAATCATTAATTCTATCAGAAAGAGGAAAATCTCCAGTTTTATTTATGCAATTTTTAGGAATAACATTCATGTTATTACCATTACCAAAACTATAATATCTATCTATACATACAACCTCATAACCTAAAGATTTTAAATATGATATGGTTTTCTTCCAACCAACAGGGTTATTCCAATATTTAGCTTGAGCTGTAGATTGAGTGCCAATACATACATATTTTTTATTTATTTTATTTTTCTGCTTAAATTTTTTAAAATCTAGTTTTGGCCTTTTATATCCAGAAAATTTTAAATTTAATTTTCTATATATAGTCTCTTGCAAAGTGTATTTTTGATCTCCGTTTAAATTATAAGAAAAACTTTTATATTTGTCTTTTATTTTTTCCTTTTCGGCTAGTGGGATAAATTTAATAAAACTATAATATCCTTTGTCCACTAGCTCAGATAAATGCTCCAGACAGTAAAGATTTATTTTTGTTTTGTTTATTTCAGCATAATCTGCAATCCCTGGAATCCAAGCCAAAAAATCCCCAAGAGCGTGAGACTGAATAACCATATTCTCTTCTTTATCGAAAACTATATTTTTTGTTACTTCAGTATCTTCTTTGGAATTAAAAATATTTTGCTTGTCGTTTTTTATACTTTTTTCGATTTTCGAGGTATTCCCATTATCATCATAAATTTTTGTACTACCGTCGAACAAATTTATAACCTGTATTTCTACTTCTCTGCCCTTTGTTCCTATACTAGCCCACATTCCATTTGTAAGCTTAGTTGAATAAATTTTATTTCTAGAATGTTTTTCAACAAAATTAACAAAATAATTTCTATTCACTTCCCCCTTAATATCAACTCTTAAAGAGGGTGAATTATCTTCATCATCAAACTTAGTAATTAAAAATGTGTTTGCATCTTCATTTTTATCATCTAAATTAAAATTTGAATGTTTTTTAATTTTATCCATATTATTTTTTATATGTTTGTAAATATTATCGCCTTTTATAAAAGTTACTAATGGATCATCTTTATATAAACTTCTTAAAGTTTTTATATCTGAAACGTAACAATGCAAACCCCAAGATAAAGCCTCTTTAATAGATATAGGATTTAACTCTTGTAAAGATGGCATTACGAAAAGATCCATACAACTTAATATTTTTTGAATCTCATCTGTTTCCCCCCATCTATTGCAATTTGTTAAATCTATATTCTTTATTCCACAATTCTCTAAATAACATTCGTTTCCTAAGAAATGAAACTCAACTTTATGACCAAACTCATTAAAAATCCTTTCGGCAATTTCGTAAGTTAATTTTTGATTTTTGTTTTCATGAAAAAGACCTACTTGCACGACATGGTACTTTTCAGGATTTAAACCAAGGCTTAATAAAGTCTCTGCTCTATTGGGGCGCTCTTTTTTTTCAATTTCCATATTAAGAATTTTATATGGAACGCTCAAATGTCTCGCCTTTTCTACGTGAAATTCGGAACAAAACCAAAATTCATCCGGCAAAAAAGTTTTCTCTTCAAACGTAAACCAACTATTATGGCAGGTTTCATATAATTTGAATTTACGATTTTTATCATAGAAAAAGTCTCTTAGACCTTCAACTAAAGGAATTAAAGCAAAAATATCAGAAACCTCATTTAAATGTATATATTGAGGATTAATAGATTTTATTAAATTAATAACTTTGTCACACTGCTGATCTAATAGTTCATTTATTTTTTTCTCAGAATAATTAGCTACACTAAAAAAATGACTTTCCGAAACTAATTTCTTAATCCTTTTCTTGTGTAGATCATAACTCCCATAATTAAGATACTCTATAACAAAAACCTCATAACCTTCTTTTTGCTTTTCTTTAATTAACCACTCCAAATAAGCCGGACCTCCTCCTGTCGAAAGGTGAGGCGCGAAAAATAAAAACTTTTTTTCTTCCTTCATGTTATATATCACGATTTAAACAATAAAACATACCTAACAGACCATCACCAAAATCATCCTCTTTCACCTCAAAATTAAGCTTTTTTAAATAATTAAAAATCTTCTCTCTATTATCATGATATTCCACAACAATTTTTTTTACAAAACTTTTTATAAAATATTCATTCTCTTCTATAAAAATATAATCTTCTGCTCCCTCACAATCAATTTTTAAAAAATCAACACTAAAAATAAAATTTCTCTCTAAAAAATTCTTGAACGTATTGACTTTCACTTCTTTCACATGGTCGACACTTTCAATCCTTTTACTATATTTCAGCAAACAGTTCACCCCAGAATACCTTTTCTCTACTATAAAATCATCTTTTCTATCACTAGAACCAATACCAACATCATCAATAAAAATATTATTATGATTTTTAAATATTTTTTTATTTAAATTACAACAATCTTTATCTGCATCACAACAAAAAATCTTAGAAGGGTTAAAATCTAAAGCATAATGAACAAAAGCCCCCGTATTACAACCTATATCAACTACAATATCACCTTTTTCTATAGTAAATAAATCATTATCATATTGCCTGTTATGAAAAATTTCATAAAACGGACCAAAAGGAACATTCTCCCCCTTATACAAGAGTAAAAAACTAAACTTTTTTAAATTATCATGATTTATATCATAATCAATAACTTCATCAAAAATAAGCTCATTTGTTTTAAATATTTTTAATCTAGATATCCCAGAAAATGTAGGTCTCGATGTAAACCAATACTCTCCTTGGTTTTCATACGCCATATCAAAAACATTATGAACTGTATCAAATACACAATCACTCAATTCAAAAGTAAATAACTCCCCTTCTTCAAAATTCTTTTCAAAATTATAAAAGAAAGTTAAATCATTTTCCTCGGCATCTTCTGATTTCCTTATTTTTATCATTCTTCTCGTATATGCTCTTTGATAACAGAAGTAAAGAAAGTTGTAAAGCCTATTTGCTCAATAGCTTCATGAACCCTCAAATTAGAAACATATCTCGCCGAAAACCTACATTTAAAATATTTACCATCGCCATCAGGGTCCATTACCTTTTTATAAAAATCTTTAGATTCTAAAACAACCACTTCTAATGACGACATATCTTTATCATATTCTTCAAATTCTATTGAATCATAGTAAACGCCCTCTTCATCAGGGATAGCTGCCCTTTTTTCCCCATCACTATCTAAATAAACCATTAAATAATCCATTACATTATTATAACAATATGTGCGCCGCCTTCTACTTATCATTCAATTGTTCTACCTTTTTTACAACTCTCACTTTTTTTTTGTTTTTTTTATTTATACCGATTTCTTATTAATCTTGTTCATTTTTATTAAATAGGGGGAGGGGTATTTTTTTTGCTTTTTTCTTGTTGAGTTTAGTTTTTTAATATTAGGTCTGTTTGTTATTGTTGGGTTTAGTTTGTTTCAAAATGAATTATAGATTGAAGAAAATGTCCCCCTACCCTATTTAAAAATTCATGGCAACAAAAAATTTCAGAAAAAGGGGGGAGTCAGTAAGGTAATGTAGCATGCTCTAATATAGGTAAAAATAAATGTTTTTTTCTTGCTTTTTATTCTGATCTGTGATTTAATATTCATATGAAAGATAAGGAAACGTCAACGAATAGCGAGAGCTGGATCAACCCTGAAACCATCAAGAAGGTGCTAAACAAGACCGCTCCC
>Ga0181575_10001476_pt1 | contig 16918 bp, 16 predicted proteins | sample 101ome_23_FD_145599 | JGI IMG/M metagenome (GOLD analysis project Ga0181575, IMG submission 145599) | Coastal salt marsh microbial communities from the Groves Creek Marsh, Skidaway Island, Georgia - 101411CT metaG (spades assembly) | ecosystem: Environmental > Aquatic > Marine > Intertidal zone... | reverse complement strand
TATGGAAAATCACTATGGGAAAAATGTATAGAGGCAGGTAAAGAATTTAATATTACCCCATATGGAACAGAAACAATGCACCTCTTAAGGGCAGAAAAAGGTTTTATAATTGTTGGCCAAGATACTGATGGAACAATGACACCTATTGATCTTCAAATGGATTGGATAGTAAGCAAAAAGAAATTTGATTTTATAGGAAAAAGATCTTTGTATAGAAGCGATACTATTAGAGAAGATAGAAAACAATTAGTTGGATTAGTTACAGATGATCCTAATGAAGTTTTGGAGGAAGGTGCGCAAATTGTTAAAAATTTAAATACAAAACCAATAGAAATGTTAGGGCACGTTACCTCAAGTTACTACAGTCCAAATTTAAAAAAATCTATTGCACTAGCCGTTGTTAGAAGTGGAAAAAATATGAAAGGTCAAAAACTAATTGTTCCTATGGAGAGTAAAAATATCAATGTGACAGTATCTGATTTTATATTTTTAGATAAAAATAATGAGAGACTCAATGCTTAATACTAATTATCCAAAAATAGATAAAAAATCATACAACGATATAGAATTGTCATTAGAAGAACCACTTATAAAAATAAATTTAAGAGGAAAGAAAAAAGACTTTTTTACTAAAGTTGGTAAAATTTTATCAATAATTCTGCCAACAGAAAGCAATACAAGTTCTTCAAATGAAAAATTTACAGCAATGTGGCTAAGTCCAGATGAGTGGATGATTTATTCTAAAGATAACAATCAAAATATAATATTTGATGAGTTGTATAATGAAATTTCTAAACTAAATCATGGATCTATCACAAATGTATCAGACCAATGGGTTTGTATAAATTTAAAGGGCAAAAATATTTATGAAATGCTATCAACAGCATGTCCATTTGATTTTACAAAGTTTAAAGCTAACAAAAACTCAACAACCCAAACTTTAGTAAACCATATAGATGTAATTATTCATCATAAAGAGGAAAATAATTTAAATCTATTTGTAAGAAGATCTTTTTCTGAGCACTTATGGTTATGGCTTAACGATAGCGCTAAATTTATCTAATCTAAAATTCAAATAAAATAAAGTATACCCTAGATAACTTAGAGAAAATATCCAGTTATAAAAAACCCAGAGCCAGAAAAAATTAGTAAAGTCAGAGTTATAATAAATTGCTGTATAAAATACTAAAAATGGAAAGATTACGTTTCTAAATATATTAGCAACAAGTGCATTTTCAGATTTTTTTAAAGCCATGAAAAAACCATTTGATAAAAAAAAGATTGGATAAGCAGGTAATACAAATGCAGATATTTGCAGGTATAATTTACCAAACTCAATTACATTTAAATCATTGGAAAACAAACCAGTTATTATTTCTGCTAACAAATAAACAAACAAAGATGAAATTATCATAATTATAAATGCATATTTTATTGCAGTGATGTAAGTTTGTTTTATTCTTAAAATATTTTTTGCACCAAAATTTTGAGCAATAATAGTAATTATTGCTGTATTAATTCCAAGTATCGGCAATAATACAACTTGCTCAATCCTTGTACCGGCACCATAACCAGCAGCAGCATACTCACCAGATAAACCAGCATATTTAAAAACTATGGCTGATGCTACAGAGTATCCACAGATAGAAATGATAATTGGCATAGATTGAAAAAATATATTTTTAAAATAATAAATTTTAGGAATAAAATTATTAATAATTAAATCTTTGATTAATCTACTTTTTAAAACTTTGTTAAAAATTATAATTAAAGAGACTAATTGAGCAATCAATGTTGCAATTCCAATACCTTTCATTCCAAATGCGGGAATGAACCAAAAACCAAATATTAAAATTGGATTAAGAAAAATATTTAACAAAAAAGCTATTATTAGTGCATTTCTATATGTTTTAGTATCGCCTTCTGCATGCAATAAAGAATTTAAGGCAACGACTACTATAAATAAAAAAGATCCGTAGAATATTATATTAGTGTAATCTAATCCTAAGTTTTTAACTTCTTCAGATGAGCCCATTAAAATAAAAACATTATCTGAATAAGTGAGACCTATGTAAGTGATGAATAAAGTTAAAATAAGTGAAAATATTATCAATTGACTAAAATAAGTAGATGCTTTTTTTTGATTTTTTTCTCCAATACTGTTTCCAATTAATGACGTGCCGGCAACTGTAATCCCTATAGAGGAAGCAATTAAAATAAAATAAATTGGAAAAGATTTTGCTAGAGCAGAAAGAGCTTCTGGTGAAATTTTACCAGCAAAAAAAGTATCAACAATGTTGTATAAAGTTTGAAATAAAGTTCCGACACTTGCAGGGATAGCAAGTTTTCTAATTAATATTTTAACATCATCAGTCAATATATTCATAGATTATTTATCTTTTATATTTAAATGGAATTTTTGAATTAACTATCTGATGATGTCTCATCGTAAATCTTTTTATTTGATTTGGTGATAAATTGTCATGACATTTTGGGCAAGATAAGCCAACTTTGTATTTTTTGGATTTCATATCTTTTTTACTAATTGGCATTCTACATCCATTGCAAATAGCATAATTTCCAACTTGTGTATTTTTTTTAATGGTTACTCTATTATCAAACACAAAGCACTCCCCTTTCCATTTGCTTTTGTTTGGATCGGTTTTATTGAAGTAGTTAATAATACCTCCTTTGAGCATATAGACATTTTTAAAACCTTTTTTATTCAAATAATTAGATGCTTTTTCACATCTTATGCCACCAGTACAAAACATCCCAATTTTTTCATTTTTGTTTAAGCTAGATAAATAATTTTTAAATTCTCTAAAGTTATTAGTATTTGGATTCATCGCGCCTTTAAACGTACCAATTTCATATTCAAATGGTTTTCTAGCATCTATTATTTTGACATTATCTTTAGAAATAAAATTATCCCAATTTCTTGGCGTTAAATATTTTTTGATTGTTTTATTTTTAAATGAAAAATTATCTTCCATTGGAACTACTTCTTTTTTAATTTTAACTTTTGCTTTTAGGAAAGGTATAAATTTTGCTGATGTTGAATTTTCAATATCAAATTTTTCAAATTTAAAAGTTGATCTTATAAATTTTGATATTTTAGAAATATTAGAAGGTTTTCCTGCTAAAGTACCATTAATCCCCTCTTTAGAGATAATCAATAATCCCTTTATTTCATTCTTAATTATTTCATCTAATAAAATTTTTTTTAATATATTTAATTTGTTTGTTTTTTTGATTTTATAAAAAGATAAAATTTTTATCATTTATTTCCAACAAACAAAAAATCCATCACCTATTGGCAATATATATTTATTTATATTTTTGTTTTTAATATAGTTATTAAACTCTTTAATCTTCATTGTTATTTTATCTTTTGATGATGGGTTGGCAACTTCACCTTTCCATAAAATATTATCAATTAGTATTATCCCATCCTTGTTAATTAAAGATAATGATTGGTTAAAATAATTAATATAATTTTCTTTATCAGCATCAATTAAAATTAAATCAAATTTTTTCTTTTTTTTTTTTAAATTTTTTAATGCTACTAAAGCATTATTTACTTCTACATTGATTTTTCTATTAACTTTTGCTTGTTTAAAAAAATTTAATGCTACATCTGTATTTTTTTTATCCTTATCAATAGCATAAAGTTTACCATTTGAAGGCAAGGATAGTGCTATGGATAAAGCACTATAACCTGTGAATGTTCCTATTTCTAAACAGTTTTTAAATTTTTTCTGTTGGATTAAAAATTGAATAAAGTTTGCCTGTAATACAGATATTTGCAATTTTTTTACATAGCCTAGACTTTCATTGTATTTGATAATTTTTTTTTGGATTGGGTGTAAATTATTTGAATGAGCAAAAATATAGTCGACCATACTTTGATCGATTTCAATATTTTTATCCATTAAGTTTATTTTTTAATATTTTATTTATTAATTGAGGATTACCTTTACCTTTGCTCTCTTTCATTGCTTGACCAACAAAAAAACCAAAAAGCTTATCTTTGCCTGATTTATATTCTTCTACCTTATCAGTATTATTCATTATAACTTTATCGATTAATTCTTCTAAAGCCTTTGGATCGCTCTCTTGTTTTAATCCTTTTTCTTCAACTATTTTCTGTGGATCTTGATCTCCATTAATCATCTCTTCAAAAATAGTTTTTGCAATTTTTCCTGATATCGTTCCATCTTTGATTAAGTTTATTAGTTTAGATAGATTATTTGAACTCACTGGGCTTTCTGATATCTCTAAATTTTTTTCATTTAAAACAGCAAACAATTCGCCTGTTATCCAGTTCGTTGCCAACTTAACATCTGAATTTTTGATCACTTCCTCAAAATATTTTGATGTTTCTATATCTGAAACTAAAATATTTGCCTCATATGAAGATAATTCAAATTTTTCAATAAATCTTTTTTTCTTCTCGTCTGGCAATTCTGGGATTTCATTTTTTAATTGGTTGATATAATCATCGCTTACTTCTAGAGGTAGTAAATCTGGATCAGGAAAATATCTATAATCATGAGCGTCTTCTTTAGATCTCATGGATCTTGTCTCATTTTTTTTTGTATCAAATAATCTTGTTTCTTGATCAATTTCTTTTCCATCTTCTACAAGATCAATTTGCCTATTAGCCTCATAAACTATTGCTTGCTGCATAAATTTAATTGAGTTAACATTTTTTATTTCACATCTTGTTCCAAAATCTTTACTTCCTAACTTTCTTACAGATACGTTTACATCTGCTCTAAGTGAGCCTTCTTGCATATTGCCATCACAAGTTCCTAAATATCTCATGATAGATCTAAGCTTTTTTATATATGCATTAACTTCATCGGGTGACCGTAAATCAGGTTTGCTTACTATTTCCATTAATGCAACACCTGACCTATTTAAATCAACAAATGTATTATTTGGATCAATATCATGTATACTTTTTCCTGCATCTTGTTCTAAATGCAATCTTTCAATACCAACTTCTTTTGGGCCATATGGCATATCCAAAATTACCTTACCCTCTCCTACTATAGGATATTTGTATTGTGAAATTTGATATCCTTGAGGCAGATCTGCATAGAAATAATTTTTTCTATCGAATACTGATTTTTTATTTATTTGAGCTTTTAATCCAATTCCTGTTTTAATTGCTTGTTTAACGCAAAATTCATTTATTACTGGCAACATACCAGGAAAGGCTGCATCAACTAAGCTTACTTGAGTATTAGGTTCAGATCCAAATTTTGTTGACGAGGAAGAGAATAATTTAGATTGAGATGTAACTTGAGCATGTACTTCTAATCCTATAACAACTTCATATTTATTATTTTCTCTTTCAATAATGAATTGATTGTCTTTATCCATTATATCCACCAATCAGTTAAATTATTTTTGTAACTTATTTTTTCTTCCATAGAATAAGCAATATTTAGAATAGACTGTTCATCAAAAGGTTTGCCAATAATCTGCAATCCTAGAGGAAAACCTTTTTTATCAAGTCCAGCTGGTATAGAAATTCCAGGTAATCCAGCTAAATTTACAGGCACAGTAAAGATGTCGTTTAAATACATTGAAACTGGATCATTTGTTTTTTCACCAATTTTAAATGCGGAGCTTGGAGTTGATGGGGTTAATATTGCGTCAACTTTTTTGTAAGCATCATCAAAATCTTTTTTAATTAATTGTCGTACTTTTTGAGCTTTAAGGTAATAAGCATCATAATAACCTGAAGATAAAACATATGTTCCAATTAAAATTCTTCTTTTAACTTCTTCACCGAAACCTTCAGATCTTGTTTTTTCATACATATCTATTAAATTTTCTCCCTCTGATCTAAAACCATATTTAACTCCATCATATCTAGCAAGATTTGAAGAGGCTTCTGCAGGCGCAACAATATAGTAAGTAGGCAATGCATATTTTGTATGTGGAAGTGAAATATCAATTATTTCAGCACCACATTCTTTTGCATAATCAATACCTTTTTTCCAAAGATCCTCGATTTCAGATGGCATACCCTCAACCCTATACTCATTAGGTATTCCTATTTTTAATCCTTTAATATTATTTGTTAATTCTGAAGAATATTTATTTCTTTTAAAATCGATCGATGTCGAATCTTTTTTATCAAAACTTGAAATAACTTCTAATAATAATGCAGCATCCTTTACATTTGTACTCATTGGTCCAGCTTGATCTAAAGAGGATGCAAAGGCAACAATTCCATATCTAGAACAACTTCCATATGTTGGTTTTAAACCCACTGTGCCTGTAAAAGAAGCAGGTTGTCTAATTGATCCACCTGTGTCAGTTCCAATTGTAACTGGTGTAAGATTTGCAGCAAGAGCTGAAGACGAACCACCAGAGGACCCACCTGGAACTAAATTTTCACTTATCGGATTTTGAACATTGCCAAAAAAACTAGTTTCATTTGAAGAGCCCATTGCAAATTCATCACAATTTAATTTACCTAACAAAATTGCACCTTCGTTCCACATATTTTTTGTAACAGTAGATTCATATGTTGGTATAAAATTATTTAAAATTTTACTACCTGCTGTGGTTCTTGTGCCCTCTGTACAAAATAAATCTTTTACTGCAATTGGAATTCCTGGAAGTTTTAATTCAAAATTTGGTTTTTCATCAAATTTTTTTGCATTATCTAATGCTTGTGAAAAATTATCTGTTACATATGCATTGAGTTTTTTTGATTTTTCTGATCTTTCTACAAATGCTTTTGTTATTTCTAAAGAAGATAATTTTTTATTCTTAATATTATCAATTAGTTCATTTAAAGATTGCTTTGTTATTTCAGACATTATTCTACAACCTTAGGAACAACAAAAAAATCTTCATTATTATCAGGAGAATTGCTTAAAATTTTCTCTCTTATATTTTGACTTTGAACTTCATCTTCCCTAAATCTTAGCGTTGTATTTGCTACAGAAGTTAAAGGTTCAACATTTTCAGTATTTAATTCATTTAATTTCTCTATAAATTCAAAAATCGAATTTAAATCACCAGCTAATTTATTAGCCTTTTCTTCGTCTACTGAAATTCTAGCCAATTTAGAAATATGTTTTACTGTTTTAAGATCTAGTGTCATATGGTAAAAAAAATTAGCCGCAAACTATCACTTAAGTTAAAATTATACAATATGATCACTATTGATGAACTAAAAAAAAAACAAACAACTAAAACTAGGTTAATTGGCTTAGATTTGGGATCAAAAAGAATTGGTGTTGCTATAAGCGATGAGAATCAAAAAATAGCTACGCCATTTAAAACATTGCAAAATAATGGGCTTAAAAATTTGATTTCTGATTTATCAGTTATTATTGATGAAAATAAGATTGGTGGAATTATTATCGGAAACCCAATTAATATGGATGGATCATTTGGAAAGGCTTCTCAATCTGTCACAGATATTTCAAAAAATATTTCAAAATCTGTTAATATTAATGTTTCCTTATGGGATGAAAGATTATCTACAGTTGGTGCTTTTAATTTATCTAGTCAATTAGATATAAATGTCAGTAAAAGAGAAAAAAAAATAGATCAAAATGCAGCTGCTTTTATTTTGCAAGGAGCTTTAGATTTTCTTAATAATTAACACTTGCAATAATCTAGTTATATAGTTATAGAGTTGGTTTTAATGGCAACTAAAACCAAAGCTGTTAAAATTTCCCAAAAACATTTACTAGGTATTCAAGATTTATCAGTTTCTGATGTAAATTTGATACTTGATGAAGCTAGCACTTTCATAGATTTAAATAAGAGCAAAAATAAAAAATTAGATATTTTAAAAGGTAAAACCCAAATCAATCTTTTTTTTGAGCCTTCTACGCGAACTCAGAGTTCATTTGAACTTGCTGGCAAAAGACTGGGTGCGGATGTGATGTCAATGAACATAACAAATTCAGCAATCAAAAAAGGAGAAACGCTGATTGATACAGCAATGACTTTAAATGCTATGCATCCAGATATTATAGTTATAAGACATCAGGACTCAGGCGCTTGTAACTTGTTATCTCAAAAAGTAAATTGTGCAGTTTTAAATGCTGGTGATGGTAAAAGAGAACATCCAACACAAGCTTTACTGGATGCGCTAACAATAATTAACAGAAAGAAAAAGATTCAAGGACTTAAAATTGCTATTTGTGGAGATATATTGCATTCAAGAGTTGCTAGATCAAATATTTATCTTTTAAACATGCTAGGTGCAGAAGTTAATATTGTTGCTCCAACAAACTTAATGCCAAAAGATATTGAGAAATTTGGTGTAAATGTTTTCTCTGATATGAAAAAAGGAGTTAAGGATTGTGACATTGTAATGATGCTTAGATTGCAAAATGAGAGAATGACAAGTTCATTTCTTTCTTCTAACAGAGAATATTACGAGTACTATGGTTTAACACCAGATAAACTTAGTTACGCAAAAAAAGATTGTATAATTATGCATCCAGGTCCAATGAATAGAGGGATAGAAATAGATACGAAATTAGCTGATGACACAAATATGAGTGTTGTAAAAGAACAAGTAGAGTTAGGAGTTGCAATAAGAATGGCATGTTTAAAAATTTTCTGTGAATGATGAAAAAAAAATATTTTATTAATGCAAATATTCTAGATCCTCATAATTCAATTGATGAAGTTGGTGGACTAATTGTTGGTGAAACTGGTTTAATTGAGGCCGTTGGTAAAAAAGTTAATACTAACAATATACCTGCTAGAGAGAAAGTAATTGATCTTAAAGGAAAACATATCTTCCCAGGATTAGTTGATATGAGAGTTTTTGTTGGAGAGCCGGGCTATGAGTATAAAGAAAACTTTAGAACACTTAGCAACGCTGCTTTATCAGGAGGCGTTACTTCTGCAGTAACTATGCCAAATACCGACCCTATAATTGATAATGTTTCTATAGTTGATTTTCTTAAAAGACGAGGAAGAGATAAATCAAAAATTAATATATTTCCAACGGCATCTCTTACAAAAGGATCTGAAGGCACCAACATGACAGAATTTGGATTACTTCAAAGCAAGGGAATTATTGGATTTACTGACGGTACCAAAACTATTCAAAATACTCGGGTTATGGCTAGAATTATGAACTCTGCAAGTGATTTGGATTCTTTAATAATGCAACATGCTGAGGATTTTGAATTATCAAAAGATGGAATGATAAATGAAGGAATAATTTCAACAAAGTTGGGTCTGCAAGGAATACCAGAAATGGCAGAATTAATAATTATAGAAAGAGATCTCACTCTACTAAACTATATAAAATGTAGATATCATATTTCTCAAATTTCATCTGGAAAATCTGTTGATTTAATAAGAGATAAAAAAGAAAATTTAAAATTTTCATGTGGAGTTTCAATTAATAACCTGTCATTAAATGAAAATGATATAGGAGATTTTAAAACTTTCTTAAAACTTTCCCCTCCTCTAAGAACAGAAGAGGATCGTGTAAATTTAGTACAAGGTTTAAAAGATGAAACAATTGATGTAATAGTATCAGATCATAAACCTGAAGATGAGGAGCAAAAAAGATTAACTTTTGCACAAGCAGCAACTGGTGCAACTGGCATAGAAACGCTTTTATCTTTAAGTCTTGAACTTTATCATAATGAATCTTTAAAATTAAATACAATCATAAAAGCTCTTACTTCAAATCCTGCTAAAATTTTAAAAATTGACAAAGGAAATTTAAATGTTGGGAATGATGCTGACTTTTGTATTGTTGATGTAAACAAACCATGGATTGTAAAACAAGAAAATTTAATTTCTAAATCTAAAAATACTTCAATTGAAAATAAAAAACTCCAAGGAAAGGTAACAAATACATTTGTAAAAGGTGAGGAATTATTTAAACTATAGAAATGGATTATTATTTAGTCGCCTTAATTTCCTATTTTTTTGGATCAATACCCTTTGGTTTTATTTTAACAAAAATATTTATTAAAAAAGATATTAGAGATATTGGTTCAGGTAATATTGGAGCAACGAACGCACTAAGAGCAGGTAGTAAATTAATTGGATATTCAACTTTAATATTAGATGTTACCAAAGCTGTTTTGCCAGTTTTATTTATAAAATTTAGTTATCCAAACTTAGTATATATTTCAGCACTATGTGTTTTTCTTGGTCACCTGTTTCCAGTTTGGTTAAAATTTAAAGGAGGCAAAGGTGTTGCAACATATGTGGGTATACTTTTTTCAATAAATTTTATTTTAGGATTTACCTTTGGTATAATTTGGATTGTAACTTATTTTTTATCAAAATTTTCTTCACTTTCATCTATTTTAGCAAGTATATCAATTCCAATATTTGTTTTTTTATCAGAAACAAATAATGCAATTTTTTATCTAATAATGTTTGTTTTAATTTTTTACACTCATAGAGAAAATATTAAACGCCTTATAAATAAACAAGAAACAAAGACAAAAATTTATTAATTTGACACAAATATTCTTTTGAGTAGTTTGTGAAAATATGAATCTTGTAATAGTTGAAAGTCCTGCAAAAGCTAAAACTATCAATAAATACTTAGGATCTGACTACACTGTTTTGGCTAGTTACGGCCATATAAGAGATTTGCCATCTAAAAATGGATCGGTTGATCCTGAGAATAAATTTAAAATGATATGGGAAATCGATAGTTTTTCAAAAAAATATTTAAAAGAAATCACAGACTCTGCAAAAAACTCGGATAAAATTATTTTAGCAACTGACCCTGACAGGGAGGGTGAGGCAATAGCATGGCATGTTAGAGAATTCTTAGAAGAAAAAAAACTTTTAAAAGACAAAAAAGTCGAGCGAGTTGTTTTTAATGAAATTACCAAAAAAGCAGTTACAAATGGGATTGAAAATCCAAGAGAAATTGAACCTCATCTGGTAGATGCTTACATGGCAAGAAGGGCTTTGGATTATCTTGTTGGATTTAATATCTCCCCTATTCTTTGGACTAAGTTACCTGGTTCTAAATCAGCTGGCAGAGTTCAATCTGTTGCTTTAAGACTTTTAACAGAACGAGAGCATGAAATTGAGATATTTAAACCAGATGAATTCTGGACATTGAATGTAATATTTGAAGATAAAAATAATTCAAAAATAACATCAAATATTAATTTAATTGATGGCAAAAAAATTGAAAAATTCTCTTTTAAAAACAAAGACGATATAAACGTTGCTATAAAACAAATTCAAAATAAGAATTATTTAATAACTGATATTAGTTCTAAAGTTTATACTAGAAATCCATCAGGACCATTCACAACCTCAACACTTCAACAAACTGCTTCAAGCAAACTTGGTTTTGGGGCTTCAAGAACTATGCAAATTGCACAAAGATTATACCAAGGTATTGATATAGATGGAGATACAATCGGTTTAATAACTTATATGAGAACAGATGGAACCAATATATCAAAGGATGCAATTGATAATTTTAGAAACTATATAAATGAAAACTATGGAAAAGAATATTTGCCCTCTGCACCGTTAAATTACTCTGGAAAAAAAGCAAAAAATGCACAAGAAGCACATGAAGCAATTAGACCAACTGAAATTACACGTAACCCAGATAGTTTAAAAAAATATTTAAGCACAGATCAATACAAATTATACAATTTAATATGGTCAAGAGCTTTATCTTCTCAAATGGAATCTGCAAAATTTGATAGGAAGACGATAACTATAAATTCAGATGATAATCTAAATATATTTAAAGCAAGTGGTTCAGTTTTAAAATTTGACGGTTTTTTAAGATTAACAAGTTCAGATGATGATAATGAAAATGAAAAAATACTTCCAAACGTTGAAAAAGGAGATGTTAAAATAAATGAATTTATTGATGAACAGCATTTTACACAACCGCCTCCAAGATATTCTGAGGCTAGCTTGGTTAAAAAACTAGAAGAATTAGGTATTGGTAGACCGTCAACTTACGCAAGTATTATCTCTGTTATAGCAAACAGAGGATATGCCGATATAGAAAATAAGAGATTTTTTCCAACAGATAGAGGTAAACTTTTATCAGCTTTTTTAGAAAAACTTTTTACCAAGTATGTAGATTATGATTTTACTGCAAAATTAGAAGATCAATTAGATGATATAACTTCCGGTAAAGAAAACTGGATACATGTATTAGAAGAATTTTGGAAAGATTTTAATTTAAATGTTTCTAATGTTAAAGAAAAAAGAACTAGAGAAGTTCTTGATCTTTTAAATGAGAGACTTGGTAGTCTAATATTCGAAGTAGATAAAGATGGAAATATAGATAGAAAATGCCAACTTTGTGATAATGGACAGTTAAGTTTAAAAAATAGTTTTAGAGGTGGGGCATTTATAGGATGTACAAATTATCCAGAATGTAAATTTACTAGACCTCTATCTAAATCTAAAGCGGCACAACAACTGGTATTAGCAGAACCTAAATTAATTGGTAAAAATGATAATGGTAAAGAAATATTTCTAAAAAATGGAAGATTTGGACCTTATTTACAATTTGAAAAGGAAAAAATAGAAGAAGAAATTAAAAGCAAAAAAAGAAAAAAAACTAAAAAGAAGGATGATAATTTAAAAAATGTCTCCATTCCAAAAGGAATAGATTTTAAAAATATTGATATTGATAAAGCAAAATTTCTCTGCTCGTTACCAATAAGCTTAGGAAAAAATCCAGATAATGATAAAGATATAACTCTTAATGTTGGTAGATTTGGACCATACTTAAAATGTGAAAATAAGTCTGCGAGATTAGAAAATGTTGAAGAACTATTTTCAATTGGTTTAAATAGAGCCGTAACATTAATTGCTGAAGCAAAGCCTGGAAGAATATCATCATCTTTAATTAAAGATTTGGGAGAACATCCTGAAGATAAAAAACCAGTAAGAGTTATGAAAGGTCAATACGGACCATATATTAAGTATAAATCTTTAAATGCAACAATACCTGAGGAGAAAGATCCTACAGAGTTAACTATGGAAGAAGCATTAATTTTGATTGAGAAACGAAAAGAATACGATAAGAATAAGAAAAAGAAAAAATAGATGAAACCAGAAGATATTCTTAAAGAAAATAATATAATCCTACCAGAAGCTGCTGATCCAGTAGGCTCATATGTTGCGGCAAAAATAATTGGTAAATTACTTTATATATCAGGTCAAATATCTATTGGTAGCGATGGAAAACTTATAAAAGGTAAATTAGGAAAAGATCTTGCAGTTGAAGATGGTTATAAGGCTGCAGAAAGATGTGCTTTAAGTATAGTTTCACAGGTTAAAAAAGCATGTGGTGGAGATTTATCCAGAATTAAAGAATGTATAAAATTAACAGGATTTGTTAATTCAACTGAAGATTTCGTAGATCAGCCAAAAGTTATAAATGGTGCATCAGACTTAATAGCTAAAATTTTTTCAGAAAAAGGAATGCATACAAGAGCAGCTGTTAGCACAAATAGTTTGCCACTAGGTGTTGCAGTTGAAGTAGATGCAATTTTTGAATTAAATTAATTTAACGGCCTATACCAAAATAATTTATTTTATTTTTCTTCATTTCAGTTGGGGAATATAAATTTCTTAAGTCGTAAATATTTGTTCTTTTTTTAATCATTTTTTTAAAGTTTAATTGCTTAAATTCATTCCATTCAGTGTGAATTATAACTAAGTCAGAATTTTTGATAAGATCTAAAACATTTTTTTTATAAGTTACTTTTTTGTATTTATCTAAAATTTCTTTTGATCCAGTGGGATCATAATATTGAATAAACGCACCTTTTTTTAAAAGCGGTGGGATCAGATTTAATATTGGAGACTCACGCATATCGTCAGTACCAGCTTTAAAAGTAACACCTAAAAAAGAAATAATTTTATTTTTAATTTTATTATTTTGTATTTTTAAAATTCTATTTAATAAATGGTTATTTCTATTATCATTTGATTTAATTACATTTTTAATAATAGATAAATCAATTTTAAATTTATTGGCAGTATGAACAAGTGCTTTGGTATCTTTTGGAAAGCATGAGCCACCATATCCCGGGCCAGCACGTAAAAAACGATCTCCTATACGGTTATCAAGACCAATACCATACGAAACATCTTTAACATCCACACTTGATGCTTCACATAAATTAGCAATTTCATTAATAAATGAAATTTTTGAAGCCAAAAATGCATTAGATGCATATTTAATCATTTCTGCAGCACGTCTCGATGTATGGAAGTATCTATTATTTTTTTTTATCAGTGGGAGATAAAGTTTTTTCATCATATTGTTTGCTTTTTTACTATTCGTGCCAATTACGACTCTATCTGGATAATTAAAATCTCGAATTGCTTCACCTTCTCGTAGAAATTCTGGGTTAGAAATGACGTCAAATTTATTAATATTTTTTTTAATTGATAAAATTTTTTCTATCTTATCCCCTGTCGTTAGAGGAACAGTAGATTTTGTGACAATTATTTTATATTTGTTTAAATTTTCTTTTATAGTTTTGGCAACATCAAATACGTATTTAAGGTTAGCTTCATTATTTTTTTTGGTTGGTGTTCCTACACAAATAAATATGATATCTGATTTTTTTATTGAATTTGGAAGATCATTTGAAAATTTGAGATTATTTGATTTAAAATTTTTCTTAACTATTTCTTCTAATCCAGGTTCATAAATTGGAATTTTACCATTATTTAAAGAATTAATTTTATCTTTATTTATATCAACACATATAACTTCGTTTCCTAAATCAGCAAAGCAAGAACCGCTTACTAAACCTACATATCCTGTACCAATCATACAAAGTTTCATAGCTTAGCAATTTCCTTAGATGAATTAATATATCCACTCATAGTTCCACAATCTAAATATTTACCTTTAAATTTATGAGCAATAAATATAGAATTTTTTTTAATTAAAGATCTTATTGCATCGGTAATATGAATTTCTTGTCCTTTTCCAGGTTTTAATTTTTTAATCTCATTAAAAATAGTTTTTGGAAGTATATATCTTCCTATTACTGCTTGATTAGATGGTGCTTTTCTAATGGATGGTTTTTCAACAACATCTGAAATTTTGAAATTATTTTTATCAATTTTTTTTGATAATTTATAAATACCCCACCTAGAAACATTACTACTTTTAACCATCATACTGGCCATAACTGAAGCTTTATTTTTTTTGTGGACAGATATCATATCTTTTGAACAATTTTTTTTAATAATTAAATCATCTGGTAATAACATTAAAAAATATTTATCTTTAATAAATTTTTGAGTTTTTAATACAGCATCACCAGTACCTAAAGGTGAATTTTGATAAACAAATTTTATCATTTTTTTATATTTAAGAATTTTTTTGTATTCATTTTTAATTCTTTTATCTTTTTTTGCTGAAATAATTTTTTTAAAAAATGCATCGTTATAAAAGTAATTCTTAATCATAATTTTTTTTTTAGAAATAATGAAAATTACTTCTTTAATTCCTGCTTCTATGCATTCATCAAGAATGTATTCAACTCCAGGCTTTCCATTTATAGGCAAAAGTTCTTTTGCAAAAACACTAGTAAGCGGCAGTAATCTTGTGCCCTGCCCAGCTAAAGGAATAATAGCTTGTTTAATCATTTAAATGTTTTACTTATTAATTGTTTTATTACAAATGAAAATATTAAAAACCAAAAATGATCTTAAGAAGGCAATTTTAAACACAAAAAATTTAGGATTTGTGCCAACTATGGGCAGTCTTCATGAAGGACATATTTCACTGATTAAAAAATCAAAAAAAAATTCAGAAAAAACATTGGTAAGTATCTATATAAACCCAACTCAATTTAATAAAAAAAAAGACTTTAAAAGTTATCCACGAAATATAAATGACGACATAATTATATTAAAAAAAATGAAAGTAGATTTTTTATTTATTCCAAACTCAAAACAAATTTATAATAACAAATTTAAGGTAAATTTTAAACTTCCAAGATTTGAGAGAATTATGTGTGCTAATTTTAGAAAAGGACATTTTGAAGGAGTGTTAGAGGTAATGGATAGACTACTAAATATAGTTAAACCGAAAAACCTTTTTCTAGGTCAAAAAGATTATCAACAACAATATTTGATAAATAAATATTTGAAAAAAAAACACAAATTTCGATTATTTGTGTGCAAAACCATAAGAAATAAGTACTTGGCTTTATCATCAAGGAATTTAAATTTATCAAAAGAATTATTGTCAAAAGCAAATTATATTGCAAAAGAATTATTTAAAATAAAAAGAAAATATAGACTTAAAAAATTTAGATCTTCTTATAGCATCTCTTTCTTAAAGAATTTGCTTAATAAAAAATATCAAATTAAAATCGATTATTTAGAATTTAGAAATCCAAAGAATTTAAAAAGATCAGATTATAGAAATAAATTTAGATTATTTATTGCATATCATATCAACGGCATAAGATTAATTGATAATATTTAAATTATAAAAAATAAGCTCCTACACCTAAAAAAGACACAAATCCAATTACATCGGTGATTGTGGTTACAAATACACTTGAAGATATTGCAGGATCAATATTCATTTTTTTTAATGTAACCGGTATTAAAATACCAAATAATCCAGCAACAACCATTGTAAGTACCATTGATATAGATATAATCATCGATAATTGAATATCATTAAACCAAAATTGCACTATTAATGAACTTATAATTGCAAAGATAATGCCATTTAAAATTCCAATATTGAATTCTTTAAAAACATTTTTGGAAAAGTTATTTTTAGTTAAATCCTTTGTTGCTAAAGACCTAACTGTTACTGCAAGTGTTTGCATTCCAGCATTTCCTCCCATAGAGGCTACTATTGGCATTAAAAAAGCTAGGACTACCATTTGTTCTATTG
>Ga0181575_10001462_pt1 | contig 16970 bp, 10 predicted proteins | sample 101ome_23_FD_145599 | JGI IMG/M metagenome (GOLD analysis project Ga0181575, IMG submission 145599) | Coastal salt marsh microbial communities from the Groves Creek Marsh, Skidaway Island, Georgia - 101411CT metaG (spades assembly) | ecosystem: Environmental > Aquatic > Marine > Intertidal zone... | reverse complement strand
GATAGCCGACATGACCGGCGTCCGGCGTCCGGTTCCAGGATCCGTGTTCGGCGATCAGGATGGCGCCATGCAGAGACGGCGGCAGCATTTCGCCTTCGTAGAACATCAGTCCCAGCGGTGCTACATGGGCGCCAAGTTCCAATGCCGGTGCGACATACTCGGCCGGTGATTGACCCGCGCCGAACTCGGGATCGCTGATCGCATTACCGTGGATGAACGGGTAGCCGAAATGCAGACCCGCCCGCGGTGCATGGTTCAGTTCACAGGGAGGCAGTTCATCACCCATCCAGTCGCGGCCGTTGTCGGTGAACCAGAGGTCGCCCGTTGCCGGCTCCCAGGTGAAGCCGACGGTGTTGCGCACCCCATGGGCATAGACCTCGGGTGCGAGCGGAGATTGCGTCAGGTCCATTCGCATGATGCTGGCAAACCAGGGGTTTTCTTCGAGACAGATATTGCAGGGTGCACCGATATTGAAGTAGAGCTGGTCATCAGGACCGAAGCCGAGGTACTTCCAGCCATGATGCTGTTCCGTTGGCAGCTGGTCATAAAGGACTTCCGGCTCAGGGGGCGTCGCCAGTTTCTCATCAATGTCGCGATAAACCAGGATTTCGCTGATCGCGCCGACGTAGAGATCACCGTCCCGGTAGGCAATACCCGACGGGTACTGCAGTTTGGTGTCGAGTGTGATGACCTGCTCGGCCTGCTGGTCACCATCTGCATCGACGAGCGCGTACAGGTTGCCGGCGCGGCGACTGCCGGCGTAAACGACGCCGCTTGGGCTGCGCGCCAGCTGGCGCGGGTTGATGACCTCTGCATAGATGGATATTTCAAACCCCGGTGGCAGGTTGAGTTTCTCCAATGGCAGTTCGTGCGCCTGCGTCACAACCGGTGCGAACAAGATCATACCGATGCAGGTCAGCCATCGTAGCCACTCGAATAAGCCGGGTGCTAAGATCATCGATTCACCGTCTGGTTTTGGTCTGCGCCTAGAATATGCTCAGTGACTCGCTCAAGGAAGAGATCCAGGCGGCTTATTCGCAATTGCTGGAGCAGAAAGGCTACAAGGCCAGATATTGCCAGAAGCTCATGATTGCAGAGATTGCGCGGACGCTGGGTGAGATTGATGAAACGCCGGGCCGCATCTGCGTCGCTGAAGCTGGCACCGGTACCGGCAAAACCATCGCCTACGCCATGGCCGCCATTCCGATTGCAAAGCAACTGAAGAAGAAAGTCGTTATCGCAACCGCGACGGTCGCTCTGCAGGAACAGATCGTCTACCAGGATCTGCCGGATATTCGCCATCGCTCCGGTCTCGATTTCAGTTTTGCGCTCGCTAAGGGCCGGCGGCGTTATCTCTGCCTCTCGAAACTCGACCTGGCTCTGCAGGAAAGCAACGGCATGCACCAGACGCTGTCATTTTTTGATGACCCCTCTGTTAGCGGCAGCACGGAATCGGATGCGGCACTGTACCAAGCCATGTTGAATGGCCTTGGGCACGGGACCTGGGATGGTGAGCGCGATTCATGGCCGGAGGAGGTCGACCCGGTAGCCTGGTCTCGGGTCAGCACGGATCACGCGCAGTGTACCCAGCGCCAGTGCTCGCACTATGAGAACTGCTATTTCTACAAGGCAAGAGAAAGCATCCATCGGGTCGACTGCATCGTGACCAACCAGGACCTGGTACTGGCCGACCTGATGATGGGTGGCGGCGCTGTGCTGCCCGAGCCGGAAGAAACCCTCTATATTTTTGACGAATGCCATCACCTCGCCGACAAGGCCGGTCATCACTTCTCGCACCAGTTGTCGCTCTACAGTACTCGTGCCTGGTTGACGCAGATTCCGACCAGCCTGTCGCTGGCGGCGAGTGACGTCGCAGGTATTGCGGAAGACCGTATCGGTGCGCTGACGCCCCAGGTTGAAAGCATCGCGCGTCAGCTTGATGAGATGGCGCGGTTCCTCATGCCACTGAAAGAGGCCGCTGATGACATCGATGACGGCTGGCGCTACCGGTTTCCCCTGGGGCGGCTCGATCAGAGTCTGGCGGTCATGGCCGGAGACCTGGCAAAGGACTTTTCAAGACTGGGCAATCAGGCCGAGGTCTTTATTCCTGTGCTGGAAGATGCTGTGGATTCAGGTGATGTCAATGAGCGCGAACTGGCTGAACACTGGCTCTCTGTTATATCGGCTGTTGTCGACCGGCTGTCTGCGGCGACCTCACTCTGGTTGAACCTGGCCGAGCCGGACCTGTCGCCTCCTTATGCGCGCTGGCTGCGCTTCAGCACCAGCGGCCAGGTTGAAGGCCTGGAAATCCAGCTGTCGAGCCATCCGGTTTCCTGCGCTGATGAACTGCAGGAACGATTGTGGGATCGGTGTGCGGGCGCCGTGATGACCTCTGCCACCATTTCTGTCGGCGGCGATTTCTCGAATTTTCAGCGCCGCACCGGTATAGATCCTGAACACCGGTTTGTCAGTCTGCCGAGCCCTTTCGCCTTTGAGCAGCAGGGGGTGCTGCAGATTCCTGCGATGACCAACCTGCCGGGTGACGCGGATGCACACACGGAGGAACTGGCCAGCCTGATTCCACAACTGGTGACTGATGATCTGGGTGTGCTGGTGCTGTTCACTTCCTGGCGCCAGATGCTGCGTGTCTATGACGATCTTGAAGCCGATTTTGCCCGGCGGGTACTGATGCAGGGTGACCTCGGCAAGCAGGAGATCTTGCGGCGCCACCGGGAGCAGGTCGATGCACAGGCCCCCAGCTGCATCTTCGGGCTCGCCAGCTTTGCCGAGGGCGTAGACCTGCCGGGCGAGTATTGCACCCATGTTGTCATTGCCAAACTGCCGTTTTCGGTGCCCGATGACCCCATCGATGCCACTCTGTCAGAGTGGATTGAAGACCAGGGCGGTAATTCGTTTTATGACCTCATGCTGCCGAATGCAGCGATTCGTGTGGTGCAGGCCGCCGGCAGGCTGCTCAGAACAGAAACCGACAGTGGCCGGGTCAGTATTCTCGACCGGCGGCTGGTCACCAAGTCCTATGGCAGGCTGATCCTGAATGCGCTGCCTCCGTTCAGACGTGAAATTCACTGAGTATTCTCCAGCTGAGCTGGATCTCGGGTTTTCCGGTGATCTGGCTGCGATGCCGGTGCGGTACCAGCAGACCCTGGCCGGGCTGGCACGGTCCATTGTCGCATCGAATCCGCGCGGGCGGGTCATCTCGGTCTCGGGCTCACAGGGCAGTGGCAAGAGCACATTGTCGGCTTACCTGGTGGACCTGCTGCGCGAGCGCTATGGTCTGACTTCAGCACTACTGTCGCTGGATGATTTCTACCTGACGCGACAGCAGCGCGCCGGGCTTGCCGAGCAGGTGCACCCGCTGCTGCGCACGCGTGGTGTACCCGGCACGCATGCAGTAGCCCTGATGCAGCAGTCAGTCAGTGAGTTGCGATCTGGCGGCACCGCACTGGTCCCCAGGTTTGATAAATCATCTGACGATCGCTTGCCGGAGCCGGAACCCCTGGGTCCGGTGGACCTGGTTGTGTGTGAAGGCTGGTGCTGGGGTGCGGTACCGCAGCCCGCAGCTGCCCTTGATAACCCGCTGAATGCGCTTGAACGTGAGCAGGATCCCGACGGCGCCTGGCGACACTACGTCAACAGGCAACTGGAAGGTTACCAGCTGCTTTTTGCCACGGATGCACATATCCACCTGCAGGTGCCGTCCATGGACGCGGTCTACACCTGGCGCTGGCAGCAGGAACAGGACCTGCGCAAGACGGGTGCGGGCAGCCGTATCATGAGTGAGTCTGAAGTCCGGGCATTCATCGCATACTACGAGCGGCTGACCCGCTGGATGCTGGAAACCATGCCGGCACGTGCTGATGTGCTGATTGCCCTGGGTGAGGACCATGGTATTCGGCAGGTGCGCTATCGCTGATTCAGGTACTATTCAGTGATTCGTGGGTAAATTTCCAGCTGTACTAACGAGATGAAGATGAACCAGGCCTCACTCCTGATGATAACCCTGCTGCTGATGGTGCCCGGACTTTCGCTGGCGGCCGAAAACGGCAAGCCGAAACCGGGCCGGGAACTTGCGCCGCAGCCGCGTGCCAGCCTCGCCGCGGAACCCGCTGCGGCTATCAGCAGCAGTCGTGCTGCCGCGCTGGTCAGGCAGCACTACAAGGGTGCCCGGGTACTGGGTGTGACCCGGCTCGATGAAGGCGGTGCGCCGCTCTACAAGATCCGCACGCTGTCAAAAGAGGGTGTGGTGCGTTCGGTCTTTGTCGACAGTAAAACCGGTGAAGTGTTTCAGTAGGTAACCCATGTCAAAGAATATCCTGCTCGCAGAAGACGAGAAAAAGCTGAGAGAGCAGTTGCTCGAGATTCTTGAGCGACACCATTACAACGTGGATCTTGCCGAAGATGGTGCCCAGGCATTGCGACTCGGCGAGGCAGGACAGTACGACCTGGCGATTATTGATCTTGGACTGCCGAAGATGTCCGGCATGGATGTGATTGCGAAGCTGCGTGATGAGGGTCGGGACTACCCCGTCCTGATCCTGACGGCGCGTGGCGACTGGCAGGACAAGGTGGAAGGCCTCGCCGTGGGCGCTGACGATTACCTGGTGAAGCCGTTCCACGTGCAGGAACTGCTGGCGCGAATAGATGCGCTGATTCGACGCGCGTCTGGTGCCGTCACCCGAGATGTCACAATAGGCTCGATCAGCCTTGATTCCAGGGCCAAGTCGGTCAAGGTCAACGGCGCTGCAGTCGAGTTGACAGCATTCGAGTTCAACCTGCTGGAATACCTCATGCATCGTCCGGGTCATGTTGTGTCAAAGACGGAACTGACTGAACACCTGTACCATCAGGACTTCGACCGGGACAGCAACGTGATCGAGGTTTTCGTCGGTCGCCTGCGCAAGAAGCTGGACCCCGCCAACGATATCAAACCCATCGACACCGTTCGGGGTCAGGGATACCGGTTTAATGAGTCAGGACTTACCTGACCCTGACATCGCCGCGCGGCGTGCGGCAGGTTCGCTGCGCGTTCGCATGCTGCTTTCGGCAGGGCTCGTCCTGCTGCTGTTTCTCGGCATTATGGGTCTTGTTCTCGATAATGCGTTCCGCCTGAGTGCGGAAGAATCTGTCTCCGAGCGGCTGCTGCTGCATGTTTACGCGCTGATCGCGGCCAGTGATGAAGATGCTGCCGCCGACGGGGCTGCTATCTATCTACCAGAGACGCTGCAGGAACCGCACTTCAATAGCCCCGGGTCGGGTCTGTTCGGGCTGGTCTACAGTGCTGCCGGTGAAGAAATCTGGCGCAGTCGTTCAGCGCTTGATGTGCAGCTGGCTGATCCTGCCCGGCGTGAACTTTTTGCCAGCACTGAACCCGGTGTAGCCAGGTTCGGCCAGCTGCCAGCGACGCCGGATTTCGAGCCGCTGTTCTTTATGGCCTATCCCGTCATCTGGCAGGGCGAGTCGGCAGAATCGCGCTATATCTATGTTGTGCTCGAAGCGCTCACGCCCTATCGGCAGGAGATCAATGCCTTTCGTAATAACCTCTGGGGCTGGCTGATAGCTGGCGTTATTGTCCTGGTAGCGGTACAGGCGGCGATCATGCGCTGGGGGTTGCAGCCGCTGGTAAAACTGGAAGGCGACCTGAAAGCCATTGAAACCGGCGAGAAAGATTACCTGGCTGGCGGTTATCCGCGGGAAATCGCCGGTGTCACGCGTAACCTCAACCTGTTGCTGGCTGACGAGCGTCGCCAGCGTGAACGTTATCGCAATACGCTGGCTGACCTGGCGCACAGCCTGAAGACGCCGCTGTCGATACTGAAAAATGAAGCTGCCCGACCTGAGCTGGATGAAAGTACGGGCGCTGCACTGAATGAGCAGGTCGATCGCATGAACGATATCGTGGGCTACCAGCTGGAGCGGGCGGTGGCCAGTTCCAGCGCCCTTTACCGGGCATCAGTGCCCGTCGCCCCGGTGGTGGACAAACTGGTAACGGCCCTGGCGCGGGTGTACCAGGACAAGGGCGTTGTGATTGATGCTGATATCCAGGCCGAGAATTTTGCCGGTGATGAGCGTGATCTGTACGAACTGCTGGGCAATCTGCTCGACAACGCCTGTAAATACGGTGGCGGCCGAGTCGGGCTGGCGCTGCGGGATAGGGCAGAGCGGCTTCTGATCCAGGTGGATGATGACGGCCCCGGGATCGCCGAGACCAATCACGAGCAGGTGCTGCGCCGCGGTGCGCGCCTTGATACGCGCGAGTCAGGCCAGGGTATCGGACTGGCCGTGGTCGCTGAAATTGTCGATCGGTATGACGGCAAAATTGCGATCAGACAGGCCGCACTGGGTGGCGCCAGCCTGCAGGTTGTGCTCTGAGCCGGGTCTGAGCTGCGGGCAGTGTCCCCTCGATTGAAAATGCCTGGGACAATCCCTATGATCTGCTGACCGCGGCATCTGCAGTGCAGATTGCGGCAGACAGACTTTAGGAGCACACCATGGATTTTTCCTTTACTGATGAACAGGCCTTGCTGCAGGACAGCGTGCAAAGGTTCATCCAGAACAGCTACGCATTCGACTCCCGCCAGAAACTGATCAAGACGGAAGACGGGTTCAGTCGCGAGAACTGGGCCAGTTTCGCTGAGCTGGGCTGGCTTGCCCTGCCATTTTCTGAGGAGTCAGGCGGCTTTGGCGGCACCGCGGTAGAGACCATGATCCTGATGGAGGAATTCGGCAAGGGGCTTGTTGTGGAACCCTACCTGACGACAGTGCTGATGTCGGGATCAATCATTGAAGCGGGCGGTTCCTCGGCACAGAAGGAAGGTGTACTGGCAGAAATCATGGCGGGCACGAAGCTGGCGGCGCTGGCCTACGTCGAACCCCAGGCGCGCTTCAACCTCGCTGATGTCACGACCACAGCCACAGCCGAAGGTGACGGTTATGTCATCAATGGCTTCAAGGGCGTGGTGATGGGCGGGCCTTCCGCAGACGTTCTGATTGTGCCGGCGCGAACCGCTGGTGAGCAGCGCGACGAGGCCGGTATTACCCTGTTCCAGGTTGACGCGAACAGCAACGGTATTTCAAAGCGTGACTACCCGACGATTGATGGTGGTCGCGCCTCTGAAATCACCCTCGAGAACGTCACCGTCGACGCCAGTGCTGTGATCGGCGAAGTCGGTGGCGGGTTCGCGCTGCTCGAAATCGGTATCAACAACGGTATTCTTGGTGTTGGCGCCGAAGCGGTTGGCGCGATGGAAGTGTTGTATAAGACCACAGTTGAGTACTGCAAGACCCGTGAGCAGTTCGGGCAGCCTATCGGTAAGTTTCAGGTTCTGCAGCACCGCATGGTCGACATGTTCATGGAACATGAGCAGGCCAAGTCGCTGCTCTATATGGCAGCGATCCGCATGAGTGAAAACGATGCGGATGAGGCGAGAAAAGCGATTTCCGCGTTGAAAGTACAGATTGGTAAAGGCGGCCGCTTCGTTGGCCAGCAGGCGATCCAGCTTCACGGCGGCATGGGTATGACTGATGAGCTCAATGTTGGTCACTACTTTAAGCGCCTGACGGCAATAGAAACCCTGTTCGGCAACGTCGATTATCATCTGAAAAAGTACGCCGCAGCGGCGTAGCCTGGCAGGTAGCCGGACCTGGCGGGTAACCAGAGCAGGAGGGCTCAACCATGGCAGACGATTCGACTTACACGACGCCCCAGTGGTTCTGGGATGCGATTGAGACGCCATCTGAATCCGGCGCCGTAGAGGTCGACGAGGCTGATATTAACTACCTGACCTGGAGCCAGGCCGGCAACCCTGGTCTGCTCCTGGTGCATGGCCATAACGCACATGCCCACTGGTGGGACTTCATCGCGCCGTCCTACAAAGACGACTACCAGACTGTCGCCCTTGATCTCTCGGGAATGGGGGACAGCGACCACCGTGATGATTACTCTGCCGACCTCTATGCTGAAGAAATTGTTGCCGTAGCGGACAAATGTGAGATGCCGGTAAACACGATCCTGGTTTCCCATAGTTTTGGCGGCATCATGTCGATTCGGGCTGTTGCGCAAAACCCGGATCGCTTCAAAGGCTTGATTTTGCTCGATTCCGGTGTCAAACACCCGGACGAAGTGAGGCCGCCTGACCCCGAACGGCTGGCTCGTGCCAAGCTCTATCCCAGTCGCGAAATTGCCCAGTCACGGTTTCGCCTGCAGCCACCGCAGCAGTGTGAGAACCAGTACATTGTTGATCACATCGCCCGCAACTCAATCGAGTACATCGACGATGGCTTCGGCTGGAAGTTTGATGAGGAACAGCGGCTGCGGATGAAGCCTTACGAGGATTTAAAGTCAGACTTCGAGACGATTCGCTGTCAATGCGCGTTGATCTATGGTGCTGACAGTGAGTCGTTCAACAAAAAGAGCGCCGAGTATATGCAGGCGCTGCTGCCGCATCTCGAGGTCACCGAACTGGCCAACGCACAGCATCATCTCTTCCTCGACCAGCCCATCAGCTTCATGGAAGCCCTGTCCAGACAGCTCGACGGCTGGCAGTAATTCATCCGCAAAGACATCATTCTGTCTGCGTCCGCCACCGCGGCGCCAGAAGATAGGCGATGGTCAAAACGATAGACACAAAAAAGGGAGCCGAAGCTCCCTTTTTCACGTTTCCATTGGAAATGGTTATTAGCAGGACTCAAAGAGCCTTCAGCCCTGCTCGCCTGAGGCGCTGATCAACATCAGCACCTGTCGGCGACTGTCATGGTTATTAGCAGGACTCAAAGAGCCTTCAGCTCTACTCGCCTGAGGCGCTGATCAACATCAGCACCTGTCGGCGACTATGATGGTTATTAGCAGGACTCAAACAGCCCAGCCGCTCCCATACCACCACCAATACACATAGAAACAATCCCATACTTTTTCTCACGTCGCTTCAGTTCACGAACAAGGTGACCCGTCAGGCGTGAACCGGTCATACCGAATGGGTGACCGATGGCGATAGAACCGCCATTGACGTTGTAGATGGCAGGATCGACCTCGAGCGTGTCACGACAGTACAGACACTGGGAAGCGAAGGCTTCATTCAGTTCGACCAGGTCGATATCGTTCATGGTCAGACCGTTGGCCTTCAGCAGCTTGGGCACTGCAAACACAGGACCAATGCCCATTTCATCGGGTTCACAACCGGCAACGGTCCAGCCACGGAAGTAGGCCATCGGCTCAAGGCCGAGCTGTGCAGCACGCTCAGCGCTCATGACCAGGGTCATCGACGCGCCGTCAGACAGCTGCGAGGCGTTACCCGCAGTCACCGTGCCATCTTCTTCGAAGGCGGGCGGCAGCTTTGCCAGGCCCTCGAGCGTCGTCTCAGGACGGTTACATTCGTCGCCGACGCACTCGCCGTCGACGATTGCGGTTTCCTTGGTTTCCTTATCGATGACTTTCTGCCACTTGACCTTCATCGGCATAATTTCATCGTCAAACAGGCCGGCCTGCTGGGCAGCAGCGGTTCGCTTCTGACTCTCGAGGGAAAATTCGTCCTGGTACTCGCGGCTGATGTTGTAGCGACGCGCGACGACTTCTGCTGTGTTTCCCATCGCCATAAAGATATCGGGCGAGATGTCTCTAATCGTCGGGTGGGTTTCCGATTTGCCTGGCGTCTGACGCTGCCCTGCCGAGATCGATTCAACGCCGCCGGCAATCATGATGTCGGAACAGCCGCTGGCGATCTGCGTGGCAGCAACCGCAATGGAGTTCAGGCCGGATGAACAGGCCCGGCTGATTGTGGAACCGGCAGTCGTAACCGGCAGCTTCGACAGAATGACGGCGAGGCGAGCGACGTTACCACCTTGTTCACCGGTCTGACCGGCGGCGCCGACGATCACGTCTTCTACTTCAGCTGGATCCAGGTTTGGATTCCGCTCCAGCAGTGAATCAATGCAGTGGGCCACCATATCGTCCGGCCGAGTGAGGTTGAAGGTTCCTCTGAATGATTTTGCGAGTCCTGTTCGGACACTGTCTACAACTACGACATCGCGCATGGTTGTCCCCTTTGTTATGTTGGATTGATGAAGAAGGACCGCTATTGTGCCTGTAACCGGCGCGCAGCGGCAAGCGGCCAGGTAGAATCTATAGGGAAACATCAGGGGCGGACATCAGGCGATTGAAGTCTGTCAACAAATCACTGATAGTGCCCCGATAGCGTGTTTGTCAGCTTTTCCGGCAGCCCTGGCTGCAGCAATTTCGATCATAAGGAACCGTTTCCATGGGTTATCTCCTCGCCATCGACCAGGGCACAACCAGTTCAAGAGCGATCCTGTTCACGCCGCAGGGCGAACCAGCGGGCGTGGCCCAGCAGGAGTTCCAGCAGCATTTCCCGGCAGATGGCTGGGTGGAGCACGATCCTGAAGATATCTGGAACTCGACGCTTGATGTCTGTCGAGAGGTGCTGAAAACCCAGGGCATTGGCGCAGAGGATGTCATCGCAATCGGCATAACGAATCAGCGTGAAACCACGCTGGTCTGGGACCGGGTTACCGGTGAGCCTGTATACAATGCGATTGTCTGGCAGGACCGGCGCACTGCCGATTTTTGTGAAGAGCTCCGCGAAGCAGGCCTCGAACCCTCGGTCACGGCTAAAACCGGCCTGCTGCTGGACCCCTATTTCTCCAGTACCAAGCTCAAGTGGATCCTTGGTCATGTGGACGGCGCCCGGGAAAGGGCGCTTGCGGGTGACCTGCTCTTCGGTACCGTCGATACCTACCTCCTGTGGCGTCTCACTGGCGGTAAGTCGCATAAGACAGATGCGACCAATGCGTCACGCACGATGCTCTTCAACATTCACACCCAGGCTTGGGATCAGGAACTGCTCGAGCGCCTGGACATTCCTGCCGCCATGCTGCCGGAGGTGGAAGACTGCAGCGCTGATTTCGGCAGCACGGAAACCGGGCTGTTTGGCGCACCGATCCCGATCTACGGTATTGCCGGTGACCAGCAGGCGGCACTCATTGGCCAGGGCTGCTTCGGCGAGGGCATGATCAAGAGTACCTATGGCACCGGTTGTTTTGTCATCATGAACACCGGCAGCGAGGCGATTACCTCGGGCAACAAGCTCCTGACGACGGTCAGTTACCGCCTCGATGGCGAGGTGACCTATGGTCTCGAGGGCAGTATCTTTATCGCCGGTGCTGCGGTGCAGTGGCTCCGGGACGGTCTTAAACTGGTTGCCAATGCGGCGGATACAGAAGCGATCGCCGCCGGTCAGTCAACGTCTCACGGAGTTTACCTGGTCCCCGCCTTTACGGGCCTGGGGGCACCTTACTGGGATCCGAATGCGCGTGGCGCGATTTTCGGTTTGACGCGGGACTCGGGGATCGGTGATATCGTCACGGCTACGCTGCAATCGGTTTGCTTCCAGACTCAGGATCTGCTCTCTGCCATGCGGCAGGACGGGGCGCTACCGACAATCCTGCGGGTCGACGGTGGCATGGTGCAGAACAGCTGGGTGACGCAGCACCTGGCCGACATTCTGCAGTTGCCGGTCGATCGACCGGAGTGTATCGAAACCACGGCCCTGGGTGTTGCTTACCTGGCGGGTCTGAAAGCCGGTATTTTCAGTGACGTAGAGGAAATCGCCAGTCGCTGGCAACTGGAGAAGCGATTTGCGCCGGAAATGGCGCCGGAAACAGCTCATGATCTCTACGAGGGCTGGCAAGCCGCTGTTGCCCGCGTCAGAAGCTGATCTCGCGTAAAGGGCTGAACAACAACGAATCTCTTCACAAACCCCTTGCATTTTGCAACGCTTTCTCGGCTCGCTAGGTTAAACTAACCCTTTCGACTTCAGTGGATCCGCCATGCCCGTGCAACCTCAGCAGATCGCGTCGCAACAGAAAGCGCGGATTTATCGCGTCGGTATTCTGGGTGCGGGTATTTTTGTGCATCTCGTGGTCTGTTGGACAGTACTCTCTCTCGGTTACATAGACCTGCGGCCGCTTGAGTTTCTTGCCCTGACCTCACTGTCAGCCGCTGGTTTGCTGTTCATTGCACTGCTGATCGGTATCGAATGGAATCTCACGCTCGAAGACCCCGACATGGCGGTGCCACAGATGATCTGGGCACTGTCGGTTGTGGTGTTGACCTCTCATTTCGCCTTCGAGCTGAAAGCCGTGGTTCTGCTGAGCGGTCTCGCCATGATCGTTATGGGCGCGAATCGCCTGAGTCGTTCTCAACAGATTCTGGTTGCGAGCTATGGTCTTGGCCTCTGCCTCATCTCACTGATTCTGAGTTCAAGTGCTGCAGGGCTTGGCTGGATCACTGAAATCGTGCTCATGGTAGCCTTCGGGCTGGTACTCGGTATCGCGCCGACCCTGGCCCGGTACGAACGCTCCCTGTCTGAAGGGGAGATCAACCAGAAGAATCTTGAACTTGGCGAAGCACTGGCGCAGATCAAGGAGCTCGCTATACGAGATGAACTCACCGGTATCTTCAATCGCCGCCATATCATGGACATCCTTGATCGAGAAAAAGCGTTGTCTGATCGTGAACGCCACGTTTTCTCTGTCTGCTACGTCGATCTGGATTTCTTTAAGAAGGTCAATGATAAATTCGGCCATGCCGCTGGCGATGAAGTCCTGTGTAACTTTGCCAGCCTCGCCTCGGAAGTGGGCCGTGAAGTCGATAGTGTGGCCCGCGTCGGCGGCGAGGAATTTATTATGGTGCTCTCGGGTACGTGTCAGGAGGATGCTGTCATGGCAGCCGAGCGTCTCGCCAGCAAGCTGCGCGATATGAGAGTCAGCCGAATTGAACCCCGATTCAGGATCACCGCTTCCATTGGCATTGCCGAGTACCGCACCGGTGAATCCGTGCGATCACTGCTGGATCGCGCCGATCGTGCCATGTACGACGCCAAGCAGACCGGCAGAAACAAGATCATTATCGCTGCTGAGGAAGATACGCTGATATCCCTGTCCTGATAGGGACGAGTTGATCGTTTTCACACCTCTCCAGCAATGTCATTGTAGTATTTCAGTCATGCAAACCTTGTTATCATAAACGTTGTCCCGTTTAGCTAGTTGTATGGACAAGCGAGCAAGCACCAGATACATCGTCAGCCTGAAAGCACTGGTTCACCCCGGCACCGGTCGTTCGTGGCTGTGTCAGATTCAGGACTTCTGTGACGCCGGCTTGATGCTGGTGGAACAGGGCGGCAGACCGCGACGCGCTCTGCCGGGGATTGCCGCCGGCGAAGAAGTTGCTATCCACTTCAGTGTGCCGACGTCAGGCAAAGATCACCATTTTCGTCTCGAAGGCAAAATTGTCCGTGCGATGGAAACGGGTGTCGCTATCAATTTCCCGACAGGTATGCCGGAGGATGCATTTCAGTGCCTGGTCGAACATTCCGACATGACCCCAGTGAGCGCCGTCGGGCGCATGAGTGCTGCAGCCGCTGAGGACGCAGCCGCACCCGCAGTGTCCACAGCACTCCGACCCCGTGGCATCAAGTCTGACGATGCCCGCAAGATTGTTGCTGCTATCCGCAAGGAAATGAGCCAGATCGTCCCTGAGATGACTGCGGCGTTCTTCAACTACATGGATAAAGAACTGCTCGAACTGGCCAAAGATGCCAAGTCGAATGCGGAGCAGAGTGAATACTTTGCCGCTATGTCAGCCGTCGAGAAGGGCAAGCGACAGGTCGGCGAAACATTCCTGCAGGACGTCCTGAACCAGATTGATGCACCGCGTGACCTGCAAACGCTGCTAGAGGAACGTAAGAAGGCGAACGAAGAACGTAAAGCCCAGTCCCAGAAGAAGATCAAGCTGACCCTGATCAACACCGATGAGTTTGAGGACTGGCTCGCTGTTGCCAATATGATCCAGCGTAGCGAGCGGATGTACGAGAATTATCTGGGTGAAATCTTTCAGCGCCTCGGCATGATCGTCGACGCCTGGGGCCACAGCGAGGCGAACCCGCTGGGACCTGCAGTCATCAGCCTCGGCTTTGATGCAGCGATGCAGCAGCTGGATCTATCAAAGGAGATCCGCCAGAAAGCCTACATAGGCTACGAGAGTGTCGTGATTCCGTTGTTCCGCAAGCTTTACATCTCGACGACGAAACTCCTGGAAGAGTCGGGCTATTTCCCTGACCTCGATGAAGGTTATGTCTCTGGTGCAGAGGATGCATCGGAAGCATCAGGTAAAGAAGTGGGTGAGACGCCGGTCAGTCATGAGCCTGAGGAAGTTGAAGCGTCTGGAGAGGTAGACGAGCTCGAAGATCTGATTGACTCCGATGGCGACGACGAAGTGGAAGATGAAGCGGCCGAGCTGGAGGCAGAAAAGATCGGTAGCGACTTTGACGATCTGCTCGATGAGGTTATGGAAACCATGGGCCGGGCAGAGCCCCTCGCATCTTCGCGCGCCGCCAGTTCGAGAAGACGCAGTTCACGCCGCCGCGGCAGTGCCCCGTCCGCCCAGCCGGCAGCAGCAACCCGGCGTCGCCGCTCCGGTCTACCCGCCCAGGCGGCCCAGATAAGTCCAGCAGAACACAGGGATGACGTCGGCGAGGGCATTCACAGCATTTACAGCTCTCTCCGAGAGATGGTCAATGGCCGTTTTGGTACGCAGGCAGTGGAACAGTACGAACAAGGCATGGATTTTCTCGAAGAAGACGAAGTGCATGACCTGCTCAGCGCCCTCGAAGATGACGTGATCGCGGCAGCGGGGCAGCGTGTCCCTGTCCGGCAGCGTCTTGCAGAAACGGCCTCGCTCGTGGGCGGTCGAACTCTTGCGCCCCAGACATTGCAGAATATTGAAGTGGTCGAGAATCTGGTCGATTCTATTGAAGAAGACGCAATGCTGACAGACAGCTCTAAGGACTGGGTTCGCCAGCTGGAGTTGACGCTCGACAAGGTCGCAACCCGGGATGATGAGTTCTTCAGCGAGTCGAATCCGCACAGCTCGCTGGAGGTTATCAATCAGCTGGCATCCCTTGGCGGTGCGTCAACCGGCAGTGCCAAGCGAGCAGTCGATCAGATTATTGAAGAGATTAACACCGGCTTCGACGATAACCCGGAGATTTTCGACACGGCCAGGGCCAAGCTTGCTCCCCTGGTTGAACGACAGAACCGGGCTTTTACCGGCAACATGCAGCGCGCCGTCAAGGCCAGTCAGGGCCAGGCGACCCTCGCCAACGCACAACGAGCAGTTGTCAGTGAGATGGATAACCGTTACGCCGGTCGGGAAATTCCTGAGGTTTTCTACAAGCTGCTGATGCCGGGCTGGCGTAACCTGCTGGTGAATACCCATCTGCGTCAGGGTTCACAGAGTCCCGACTGGAAGAAGCACGTCCGTGCGCTGGACCAGGTCTTCCAGCAGCTTGATCCGAACAGTGACCCCAAGGCATCACCGGGTTACATGGAGCCGGAAGAGTTGATTGCCCATATCGAGAGCAGCCTAGATTCCATTGCCTTCGAACCCGGCCAGCGCATTCCCCTGATCAATTCATTGCGACAGGTCATGTCCGGTGAGGTCGCGCCGGGTGATATGCCAACAATCGCCCTCGCTAAAAATACGATAGCGGAAGACCTGGGTTTCGCCGATGCGGCCAACAGGGAAGAGACACGCCGCAACATTCGTGAGGTTCACTCGGCTGACCAAACTTGGCAGCGCTGCCTCGAGAAAGTCCAGGGTCTGCACGTAGGCGCCTGGCTCGAGTTTACGTTAAAAGCCGAGCCAGAAATCAGTATCACGGCCTGGATCAATGAGGATTCGACGCAGTTTGTTTTCGTCAATCGTCGGGGTATTAAGACGTATGACCTCGCCGCAGAGGAACTGGCGACGCATCTTGCGCGTGAAGAAGTGCGAATCCTGAATGAGTCAGATATCCCGCTGACTGATCGAGCCTCTCACCGCATGCTGCAGAACATGCATAACCAGCTTACCCACAGGGCAACACGTGATGACCTGACTGGGCTTCTGAATCGTAAGGAGTTCGAGAAAGCGCTGTCTGAGGCGCTGGAGCAGGCGATGCGGGAGAAGACGGTACACCTTTGTGCCTGCCTCGATCTCGACCAGTTCAAGGTCATCAACAATACAGGTGGCCATGATGCTGGCGACAAGCTGCTGGTTACGATTGGTGAACTGCTGACCAGCAGCCTGGGTGAGCATGATGTCAGGCTGTCGCGCCTCGGCGGTGATGAGTTTGGCATTCTGATCCGCGACTGCGACGCCGAGAAAGGCGGCGCAGTGATGAAAAGTATTGCCGATAAGGTCAGGGCATTGCGCTTTAGTTGGGAGGAAGAGACCTTTTCACTGACCGTCAGTTGTGGACTCTACTACATCGATGGCGCGACAGAATCGGTCAACAAGGCTATGAGCGGTGCGGATTCGGCGTTGATCGCGGCGAAGGAGGCCGGGCGCGATCGTATCCAGGAATACAAGGACAATGACTCCGAGATGGCATACCGCAAAGACATCATGGAGTTTGTTTCGACGATTGACAGGGCGCTGGATGAAGACCGGTTTGTGCTGAATTGTCAGAAAATCCAGTCCATCGATCGGGACAACCCCGATGACCACTACGAGATTCTTCTCACTATCCTTAACGAGGAAAACGAACCGCAGCCGCCGCAGGATTTTATTATCGCGGCCGAGCAATATAACCGCATGGGTGCGGTTGACCGCTGGGTCATCCGCAACGCCTTTCAGTTTATCTCGAGCAACATGCTCAAGCTGGACCACCTAGGTGCCTTCTCGATCAATCTCTCTGGTAATTCGTTAAAAGAACCTGGTTTTATGGATTTCGTGCTGGCACAGTTCAATGAAACCAAGCTGCCGACGTCGAAGGTGTGCTTCGAAATCACAGAGACGTCGACGATGGGTAACGTGGACGATGTGATCGAGTTCATGGAGAAGATGAAGATTATCGGTGTCCGATTCTCGCTGGATGATTTCGGCACGGGCCTTTCAT
>Ga0181575_10001450_pt1 | contig 17031 bp, 24 predicted proteins | sample 101ome_23_FD_145599 | JGI IMG/M metagenome (GOLD analysis project Ga0181575, IMG submission 145599) | Coastal salt marsh microbial communities from the Groves Creek Marsh, Skidaway Island, Georgia - 101411CT metaG (spades assembly) | ecosystem: Environmental > Aquatic > Marine > Intertidal zone... | reverse complement strand
TGGATGGGTCTTTTTTGTATACCTTCTGGATTACATCATATTCCATCATGGATATTGAAGTCAGCCTTTGACGTTCTGAAATTATCTCTTGACAACAGTTGTGAATTCTTTTGCTTATGTGTTCCATTAATTCCATTTTAAACGTTCAACCATTGATTCAAATTTCTCTAGTGTCGGGAAGTCTTTGATGCGTCCATTCCACCAGTTGTAAAATCGTGTCTGTATTCGCTTTCTTTCGTCATCACTTAACTTGTGATAGTTACAGTAGAATACAAAGGGATTCACCCCCATTGCAGCCCATTTGTGTAGGGATGCTAGTCGTTCTTTGTGTTGTGTTTCTTTCATTGTTTTATTTTTAAAAACCTCTATTTAATAGCTGAGTAATTCTTCTTGCGAATCCTTTTTCAGTATAAAATTTGTCTACATCACCACCTAATGTCGATGTAAAATGACCTTCATAAAAGGTAATCATATGAATACCATCTCTTGATATTGCAAACCAACCAGCCGTATCATTTCCGATTGAGAATACTCCTTTTTTGTTTCTTTCTTTGTTTATCTCTTGTGTTGTCATTGTTTCTCTCTTTGTGTACACAAATATACAAAAGTTTTGCAATACGATGCAAATGTTTTGTAAAATATTTTTAAAAAAAACCCCAGCATCTCTGCTAGGGCTTTGTGTTGTGTCTCGTTCGTTGTTTCACTAAAAAGAACCATCACCATTAAATTCCCCAAGAACATAACATACCTTCTTTGAGGGTATTGGTACATCATATTTCTCCATGAGCAAGGTGTATTCTTTTACGAAATTATCATTCATTTGCCCTGTAAAGTGTCCACCGCAACTTCTAGTACACTGCGCGTTCATGTACCATTGGATTAATTCTGCTTTACTTTCTCTAATCCAAACTTTGTAAAATGTAATTGTTTCGGGAGCATCTTGTAAAGACTCAAGTCTTTCGCGTAACGGCATTTCAGAAAGTATCTTTTCTGCCTCTTTTCGATCCATCTCTTTCCAATTGTAATTTGTTGTTTTTACTGTTTTCATAATGTGTTATTATTCATTGTTTTTATTTGTTGATACAAATATACAAACGTTTTATAATACGATGCAAATGTTTTGTAAAATATTTTTAAAAAAAACCCCAGCATCTCTGCTAGGGTCATGTCAAAAGTTAAAAACAATGAATCAAAAAGAATGTACTACTACACTAATATCTTGATATGCAAATTTAAGTTTTTATTTCGAAGTGAACCAAATCGTTGAAACTTTGGTCATTAATTATTTGACCATCTCCATCCCAGTTTCCACCCCATCTTAACTCGGTATCAATCCGACCTTGCTCTTTTAGTTCTTTCGCCACCGCTAGAATGACTCCAGCGATAAATATAATATACCTTTGGTCATAACTCGAACGACCATTGACCCAAGCGTAAATATCAAAAGCTAGTGATGGTTTATAGTTGTGTTTGCCACGCTTGTTAACTCCATCTATTTTAGACAAACCAGCTTTGTAAAGGTCGTATTGCCGTTCTACACTTCTATGTCCTTCCGCTATTCCGAAATCAATCTGGCTGCGTTGAATAGCGATATTTGCTATCAGTCTCAAATCCTCATGACAAGTATTTAAACGCTCTTTGCTTTTATTACTAAATTTATACATCTCTGGGTATTTCGTGTTCCTTACTTAAACTCACTTCGCCAGCACCCATATTCAACGCCTCATCATTAAAGGCAACGTGCCAGGTTAGCCAAATCCACTCACCATCCTTGTGCTTGTAACGGTTAACAAAACGGTGCATCAAGTTTAAACCGCCTTGTGTATTCTTATCGTACTCGGCTTGGCTTCGTTCTGCATCATCTGGGTGTATTAAATCAACAAATTTTTTGCCGCTTATATCGTCTTTTTCGTAACCGAGTAAACGAGCAAACCTACTGTTGCAATAAACAAAACGTCCATTGTAATCCCAAACGACACAAGCCAACTCACGGAAGTCAACCATGTGCCGAATGAATGTTAGGTATTTATGGTGTAAATCTATTAGCTTATCCATTATTATTCTTATTCACATATTCGTATAGCTTCTGTGCTATATCTGCATCGTCTTTTATTATCTTACTTGTCATATCTAAAACCGCAGCCATTTCACTATTCGCCCTCTCTAATAAAACTATCTTCTCATTTAACTCCTTTATTACAATGTTTAACCTGATCAACTGGGTGTTTAATTCGTCAATCTTTACCGCATTTGTAGTTTTTCGCCACCAAATTGTGACAAACCCACCACCAATGAATAGGCTTCCGATTATCCCAATTATTTCCAACATATCCTTTACATCGCTAATCCCCACCATTGTTAAATCTATTTTCACCAATCTTTATAAGTTCACACATCTTATCTTGATCAAAGTTGGCACTATTGAAGTTAGCACGCTCCATGTGGTAAATGTTAGCACTACTCAACCCATCTATATCTTCACGGCTTATCTCATTGCGCATTTCGTGCAGTAAATTTATCGCCATAGAAGTCCATGTGTCAGCTTTCCTCAATCTTTGTTGTCCATCAAGTTGTGAATCGCACAAGTAAATATCCACTTCGTCATACTGCCCAATGACACCAGTTGGCGTAATGTCCAAAACACCACCATCTACCCATTGGTATCCGTTTATTTGCATCGGCTTGGCAAAGTATGGAATACTAGCACTAGCGACAACAAATCGAACGAATCGCTCGTAATCCATCCCCAGACTTAAGTTGTCAGCGTAATATGTACCTGAGTTTAATAAGTCAATATTCTTTGCCGTTACAATTACTTTAATCCCCTCTTTTTGCAATGCTCTAAAGTGCCATGGCTTAAAGTATTTTCTGACTTTGGAATCAATTCCTTTGCTAATGTCGTAAAGATAGTTGCGCTTTGTTCGCAGCATATTAATTGTCGCCAGCGTCATCTTTGCACGATTCAGTTTGCCTTTCTTGGTCCAAGGCTGAAACCATCCATACATTTCCCTATTCGTAGTGCTGGAATACTCGCGAACTAGATATTCATAAAACTTAGGATCTATTTGCCCCATTGCTAAAAATAAAGCTATGAGTGAACCAGTTGAAGTGCCTACATAGGCATCATATTTTATCTTAGCCTTTACATGATAGCCTACCCAGTAAGCCCCATGTGCTGCCCCACCTGCGAATAGTCCTGCTTTCATCATGCGTCTTTATCTCTTATTAATTCACCACTAAACCTACCAGTCACCTTAGTGTTTGCCGTATTTGTGTCACACTCAAAATATAGTATTGATTTTTCCCCTACTGGGAATGGTATTGGTGGGCTAACCTCTAGGTTGTTGCCTATTGCCACATCAAGTTCCGACCTAAAAACTTCTTGTATGGTGTTATTTACTGCGCTATAAACTTGACCATAAAACTCTAGAACTGGGCTAGAGCCGCCACTTGTTTTTACTGCTGAGAAAAACAACCATTCTGCTAAGAATTGGTGATTCCTAGGAACATAAAATATAAGTTGCTGAGTGACACCACCGCCAGGTGGCATCTGTGCCATTTGGAAACCACTTGTTGTTGCGGTAACGTCTATAGTTCCTGCGTTTGTTCTACCAGTACCAGATAAAAACACCGCTACTCTATTTATCCCTATCCATTGGCTTGTGGTTGTAACAGTTGTAGTGCCGTTTAGCGTGACAACTTCAATCTGCTCATCCCAATTCTCATCTACCCCATAAATCACAACACTATTCACACCAGTACCACCATCGTCATCATCAGCACTAGAAGATACTATGTCAATAGTTTCACCACTTGTCAAAAATTGAAAAGTTCCTCCCCAAGATGCAATTATTTCGGTACCAGTATCTATGTCTGTATTGTATCCGAACTTATTCCAAGTGGTTGCACCCTGCCTTAAACTTAGTGCTACCTCTGTATGATAGTCGGTTGGTCTTGTTACGATTGCATCGTAATCCTGAGCCAAAATAGCATCTAAAGGTGAATTTAGCGACTCTGAATTAGACTTAATAGATGTTTGTATTCTTAACTCAGTCTGATTACTTCCACTATTATTTTCAAAAGTTATGCGGTAATATTTACGAGTTATTGTGAATCTGTGTGGCGGCTCGATTTGTCCAGTTCTGTAGTATCTAGTTAGTGTAGAATCTACATTTACACCATCTGGGCTGAACTGTACACTCAAGATTCCATCTTGGTCAGTTTTGCAAGCCACTACCACACTTTCATACTCGGTTACATCCTCCCAACCTCCAGTAAAAGTCTGCCCATCATTTAATGCAGTCGTTGTACTATTTAGGTTTGATATTATACTTTTAGTATTTGTCATTTCCTTGCGTTTCGTTCTTTTAATGTTTTGCGTGCATGGCAAGCCGTACACAATGTCTGTAAATTATCAATGTCCTCACGGTACTTTTCGTAATCTGGGTTATCATTCCTCGCTACAATGTGATCGACTTGATTCCCTTCTTTGGTTAAACCATGCCTCAAACATTCCTGACACAAACCCAAATCTCTTTGCAGAACTTGTTGCCGTACACTTCGCCAGTATGGACTTTGCAAGTACTTAATATCAGCCGTTCGTTCTGGTGTCAACTCACCTCTTGTGTGTTCTGGTGTTTGCGGTAACCAGCCTGCGTTCATTTTATTTTTCTTTATCGTAGCCATTATGTTACAGTCGTGCCAGTTATTTTATAGGTATCCGTACCATCTGAATAGTATAAATGACCATCACCAGGGTTGCGAATAACGTTTCCAATTCCAAAACCGCCCGAAGTTGGCACGGTTGTCTCAAGTGTTACAATGTCAGTCCCCCTAATTAGCCCACCGCTTTCTATTGTCTTTTGAAAATCAAACATCACTAGACACCCAGCTGGTAAATCTTCCGCAGGTGTTTGGCTATCTACACTTAATGAAGTAGCTGAACTCGTAGCATCTGCCGACAATGTAAAGCTATCCATACTTCGTAGTGTTACTGGGTGAACTATTTCTATTATGTCATCTTCGTAAATGTCCCTATCTAAACTATCAATACTTATGGAAGTAATTGCACCACTAGAAACATCGTAATCTGTGTCTATTGTTGCAAGTTTTTTATTTATTAGGGTCATCATTAAATCCCTATTGAATTTATCTTTGTCGTTAGCTTGTTTTTTGGGCAACCCTATTTTGTCACCACCTCTATAAATCCAACCATCTCCATCTTCTTGCCCTATAGACACACCGCTTGTACTGTGGTTCACCTCAACCCATTCACCATTTAATTCGTCACGGTTGCAGTTCATCGTGCCACCGTTAAAAATATAAGGTTTTGAACCGTAGTAGTAACATAAGTATGGCTCAACGTTGTAGGGACTTGAACCACCCGTTACAAAACTAGCTGGAACTTTTAAAGTGGCTTGTATAATGTCAATGGCAAACCTCTGAAAGCTCATTGTCTCTAAACATAATGTTTCGATTAAGCTAACATCTCCACTATAGTTTGCTTCCCAACCACTAGCAAAGTCCCACGCAGAACCATCATAAACCTCTAATGTGTTCTTGCTGCTCAATTCTGGGGTTATGTCATTTACTAATGGAGTACCCCAATCTTTAATGTAACTCAATATTTTTGGCTCACTTCCAGACGTTATTTTAGGGTTTTGAACTTGGAATTGTGTTTCTTGAACCAATGTACCATCTTGCAGCAATACTACTGTTACAGGGTATAATCTTACATAATCACTAGAGAAACCACCACTTGTAGTGCTTAGTGTGTATTCTACATCTAATTGACAACCACTCTGATCGGTCCATGGGAACTCTGGCGTTTGAACTTCTAGCGTTACTGTGTTCCATGATGACCCGAACTTAAAATAATCAGTAGCAGGTATAGACCTAATCACTCTATCTGTTGCGGTTGTTGTCCATTCAATCTTGTCTGGTGTTGCGGCTGCTGACTTCAAACGGTAACTTCCAGCTTGGAAGTTGATTTCAATGTCAAGTGTCGCGTTCATTGGTAAATTCCATGGTGTGTCCGCCGCAGTCTCTATTATGATTGTCATGCTTTTGCCACTACCACTACCGCCCTTCAATCTGCCCAATTCTGTTTGTTTTATGATTGGGCTACCAGCGTAGGTGATGTCATCAATAGTATCACCTCCTTGTGCTACTACACTCTTTGGCACACTATCCAAGCGGACCAACTGTAAAGCTGGTTTATAAGTCCAACGCCCATCGCCCAAGCGCTCTACATCTGTATCTTCCGTTTGTCTATTACTAGGTGTGCCAGTTGCAACAATAGATAAACTTTTGTTTATGCTTCTAACATATGTTGTACTTGCGGTAAAGTTTCTAACTTGTTGAATATGGTATGAACCATCCACCATCATTATCCGACAACTAAACAACTGCAATATAGCAGACAGAACCTCACTACATTTATAAGGTCTATATTGTGGTATTGTAATCGTTCTTAATGCTCTTTGAACTATTTTTTCGCTTTCTACCTCATCTGTAACAAATAGGTATCTATCACACCGTGTGAATAGTAACGGGCTATTGCTTTGTGTCGGTACTGAGGGGCTACCAGAGTGCGGCATATCATTGTTATAGAACTCGCAACTCTCCTTAAAATAGGCATCATTTGCACCCCAATATTGACTCAAATCATTGTATTCTAAACACTCATAAATGTATTTTAACATAGTGTTTTGACTGTCTTTTGTCCCATCAGTTGCAAAGTCAAAGTCAATGTCAGCAAGTCTACCAATCCCATCTATTGCTTGTATAGTTACAATTCTAGGCTTTGGCTTATCCTCCCATGATAACTGGTCTATCAAAACAACACCAGCCCAATATAGATTGGATTCCTTTTCGATGACCATGTGGAATTGATCTTCGTCCCCATTCTTAATACCACTAATTAAGCTATCAACCGCACTTGAATCATTAATGAAACTAAATGCAGCCCTACTAGCTTTTAATGGTTCTAGCAAGTCGTCACCTTGACTCTCCCAAGTTATATTTAAATCATGTACTATTACATCAGTAACGGTGCTGGCATAACCCGAGTTGTAAATATAAACCTCCCAGTTGCCACCGTTGTCACTATAAAATTCACCTTTTATCTGTACACCCATTATTTTCTTCTAGTTCTACTTATTGTGCCGTGTTGTCTATTTGAACTCAAAACTATATCTCTACCATACACTACTGTCTCAAGTGTCAGTACATCGTTACTAGTGCCGTATGTGCTACCGCTACCCATTCCCGTGCTAGATGGATTAAATGTACTGCCACCACCGTACGAACCATCAGCAGCCGATCCAACCTTAGTCATGTGTTGCTTTATTGCTCCACCTATTGCCACAAGTGCCGCCCCTGCCGCTATTGCCGTTATCGCTCCAGGAATTCCCAAACTAACCGACTTTAAGAGTGCCAAACGTGCCACACCGAAAGCCATTAACATCTTACCAAATTCACCCAAGAACTGCCCAAATGAACCTAGTATATTTTCACCGAATCTATCAATCGCCTTTTTACTTCCAGCCATCTCCTGACCTAGTGCGTCAAAGAATCCAGCAAGGGCATCAGTAGCAAATCGCTCTAAACCTTGTTTCATGTCTTTAACCATGTTGGACCAATTCTCAGCCATGCGTTTATTGAACTCATACAATGCTTTTTCTGATTCGGTAAATGATGTTTTAAAGGTACTTCCCAAGTCGCTAGAAACTTCTTTCATTTCTCTAACTCCCTGCCTGAATTGCTTTGCAGTATGTAGGACTTTTTCACCCACACTAACCGCATCGAAATCCCTAGAAATGTCTTTGAATGATTCACTCAAATCTTCAAAGTCTCTTTTTACGCCTTCTATTTTTTCTGAAGTGCCACCACCAATATTGCCAAGTCCTAGCAACTTACTTGATAGTTCTGGATCAACACCCTCTTTTAATCGAAGGTAACTTGTGTAGGCTTCTCGTAGTGATTTGTCAGTATTTGCAAGTTCTTTGTTGAGACTCTCAATGCTTGTTTCTATTGCAGTAACTTTGCTTTGTTCTACACCGATAAAGTCCCCTTGCGGACCTACTTGCCTAGTTGCAGCCAATGCTCTTTGCAATGCTAGTTTCTTTTCTTCAATCAACTGCATCTTTGTGGCTCTGGCATTTTCTATCTTAGCTATTGTCTCATTGATTATCTGACCCGTTTTAGCCAACATACTCTGCCGTGCAACATCATCTATTTCCACTCCTTGTGTAGTCGCACTATTAACCTCTTCAATCTGCTTTTTGAGATTCTCATTCGCTTCCGCTAGTCCATTAGTAACCTCCTTTGTTCTTTTGACTATTGGGTGATTCTTGTCTAGCTTTTTACCTAAATTAACTATTGCAACGGCTAAACCAACGGCGGCAACTGCAGCCAATGCCATTGGATGTTTAAGGAATATCAAAAAACCATCTTTGGTTTTACCCATTCCAACACCTATCTTTTGGAGTGAATTTATAATAGATCCCAAGCCATAAACAAGTGGACCAAATGCAGCAACCAACCCACCTATTGCCAATATCCATTTTTTAGTTGACTCGCTTAAACTTCCAAACGCTTGTATAATTTCGTTTGCTTTGCTAACAACTTTGGTGAACATCGGCAATATAATCTCACCAAATGTGGCAGATAGTTCTTTTAGACCCTCTTGGAATACTCGCATCTGATTAGCTGCGCCACCCCCAGTTCTCTCAAAATCACCGTGTGCGTTGGCAGTCTTTTCCATTACATAATTGTAACGTAACATGACCTTCTCGCCCTCACTCATTGCCTTGATAGGCTTGGTGATACCATTTTCAAGTGCAAACGCTGACAAGTTAGCTTGTGTCATCACAATACCTAACTTCTTCAAACTTTCCGTTTCACCCGTAAAAATAGAGTTGAGTGCCGTTTGTGCCACATCAATACGAATGTTTTTAAAACTGGCTAAATCACCAGCAAGTCCCACAAGTTTCGTTGACATCTGTGCGGCTGCACCCTGACCAATGCCCATCGAAGTAGCCATATCACCGAATGTACTAGCCATGTCTAATGCTGACCCCTCTGCTATACCGAATGACTTTAAAGTAGTTTTAGCAAAGTCTTTTACTGTCGTTGAACTTTCGCCAAACGCTACATCAACCTTATTTAAACTCTCTTGAGTATCGCTGGCAAACTTAATCATTGCACCGCCCATCAACCCAAGTGGCACAGTCAAAGAACGTGTCATAGATTGACCTAGTGACTTCATCTTGCGGCTTGTCCTGCGCATCTCACGCTTGACATTCTGCATATCACTACTGAACTTTTTCAAGTTCGCACCTATCGCAATGTTAATTCTGTTCTTAGCCATCTAGCCCTTTTTTAGCTTTAAAGTTGTCAAGTATCTCCTTCATCTGTTCAAAGTCAGTTCCCTCCCAGGGGAAGCGGGCAATTTTCTCTAGTGGTATTTGCTTCTTTGGGACGTTAACTTGAACTATCCACCTTGCAATCCATCTGGCTTGTTCCCAACCAGTCTGATAATTCCTTTCCTCTCGATCAGCTTTCGCCTTTATCGCTATGCTGAATTCTCTGAGTGTAAGGTCATAATAATCTGGGATTGACCAGTAAGAACTTTGTTGTACTACCCAATCCCAGAAAACTACTTTTTTTCGGCTTCCCCTCCGCTATTATCACCGTTGACTTTCGCCATCAAAGACTCCATCTGCTCGGTCATAATGTCGCTGACTTTTGCAATGCAACTTGGGTCATCATCGACTAGGTTCATGACTTCGTTTTCCGTTATTCTCTCATTACTTTGCTGCTTTCTGTAACCAGCATTAATAGCAATGGGTAGAACTGTTAAAACAAGTGTCATGATGCCTACTTGGTCAATGTGTTCAATCGACTTTCCAGTCTTTGCTTCAATCGCACTAAGTCCGCTTATCGTCAAACGAAAAGGGAACGTTTTGTTGTTAATCGTGATGGTATTCATAATCTATTATACTACTACTCCTTTAGCTACTTCGCCAGTTGGCTTCAATGATACTTCAAATCCTACTGCCGTGTCCATTTCCGCAGTTCTGCTTAAACTAGTAACATAAGCCGTGTAGCTATAAGTTACATCACCACTTTCCGTGCTTGCCACCAAAACTGTTACAGAACTACCAGCCGCATACAAGTCGAACAAATCCTCATAACCGTATGTTGCATCCTCTGCGAAGTAACCACTTGCTGAGATTTCAGAACCTCGTAAACCTGCGATTACTTCTTCTTGACTTGATGAGTCTTTAGTTGTTACGTCAATAGGGCTCATTGAGTGAGACTCACTATGTTGTAATGCGTGTGTTAAAACTGTGCCGCCGAAAGATATCTCTAAGACATTTCCGTTGAATTTTCCTGCTGTTGCCATTATTCGTTTTCGTTTTCTTTAATTTGTTTAAATTGTGTTTCATCGGTAGTTTCAGTTTCTTGACCTACTACCTCAAAGTCTTTATACGGATGCCCTTCATGAACACTTATAATAGTGCCTTTGGCTATCTTTTTCCCGTTAGGCTTTTTATGTGCCTTTGTTAATCTTATTTTCATTTCTATGTGTATTTATACCAAATTATGTACCCTTGTAGGGTGTAATATGCTCTCGTTTCTGGATCGTAATCTACACTACTCTGGCTATCGAATCTTGCACGGCTAAAATCAAATCCCGTGTAGCTTCCAGTTGCTAAATCTAGTGCTTCCCGTGCTGCATCGGCTATCTCTATCGCTTCATTGTATCCGCTTGCATAAATGTCCACCTCTAACAACAAGTCACCGATATTATTGGCTTGCTTGTCGGGTGTAGGTATTTGACCGCTTCTGTTAAAAACTATATAAGGTAATGAACCATTCTGCGGAGCAATTCCCCCGTAGATGTTACTACACAAATCAGTCAAATTACTGTTTGCTTTCAAAATATCCCCTATTGCATCTTCAAACGTCATCTTACTACTTCAAATCCTAGTTTGCGCTCTTTGTGTTCCAAATATTTTTTAACCTCTGCACTCATTTTGTTGCCTATAATCGTTTCAACAAACGAGAATGTGCGTTGCATGTAGTGGTAGTTTTTATTACTCTTTTTTACGTTGCCAGCTGCATAGTTTACAAAGTACCCATAGTAACCGCTCCCCTCTGCTTTTTTAGCTTGTGGACCAATGTAAACCGTTGCACCTTCTTTGTTGCGACCAGTAAATGTCTTAATGCTTCTTCGTAGGTTTCCTGGTTTATATTTTATGTTGTTGTTTCGGTGATACGTTACAGTTCGTTTAGCATCCTTTATTTGCCGCTTCATTATCTGTTGCGGTTGCTTTGCTTGCCTTTTGAATATCTTTAGCAATTCACGCCTTTTAACGCTATCTTCTAGCTTTTGAATGCTATCAATAACCTCGTCAAAACCTTGTATGTCAATGCTAAAATTCACTAGTATTTAGTTATTGTTTCAATCTCCAAACGCTCTCTACCTAATTCTCTAATGCCTCTTATCTCGTATGTCACACCATCCAACACAAGTTGATCCTTCAACGTCAACCCTGATACTGGGTGTGCCGTTTTCCAAATCGTATATCTATCGCCAGTATTCTTGTCTTGCTCCATACCCTCTGACACTCTTTTGTCTTGCTTGCTCATGTAGCATTTCTGCCACTCTGCAAACGTCTCAACGGGCGCATGACTCGCATCACTTGTCACCGTTGGGCGCATGATTGTAACTAGCCGTGTATATCTACCGATGTCCCACATTAGCCGAAATCTTTTAAACTGTTATTCGCTAGTATCATGTCAACGCTCTGTGGTATCTTATTCTCGTTCACGCTCATTCCAGCCGTTTGACTGTTTCGATTGTTGAACGCATCCGCTACCAATATCTTTAAGCAATGAATTAAGTCATCTGGTATGTCAAACTGATTCGAATACCCAGCCGTGAAAGCTATCTCTATCGCATCGTATCGGTTATCTTCTAGTGTAGGCTCATTAATAAAGTGAATACGAGCAAAGTTCCCGTTCAATGAATAGTAGTAATCTGTTCCGTTTACCATCGTTTGTTGAACCCCATCAACATCGTAGTATTTGATACTTGACAACGCAGTAACTGGATTCATTTTAATAGTTACGTCACTTTCAAACTTATCTAAGTATGCAGTATAGCTTGCACTTTGTACTACTTTCCAAGTACGCTGAAAAATGAACTCACAAGCCGAATCAACATAGCTAGCCACTAGGCTATTCTCATCGTCATAACCTAATAGCCTTAGATGCGTTTTAACGGCTTCTAATCCTATCGCTAACCCTGCTGGCTTCTGTGTTCTTACTATTCTCATATCGCTTTAAAATAAGGGGCTAGGCTTTTCAGCTTCGCCCCCATCACATTTATTACCTACTTCTCAGTTTTCGCTTTTCTACCTCGCTTCTTTTCGGCTTTTATCTCGTTAGCAAATCCTAACTCAACTAGTTCTTCGCCTAGCTTGTCATTTACTTCCGCTTCTTGACCTTTATAAGCCAAAATACCGAATTGAAACAATGGTTGTTTTGCTAATACCTTCATTATGCAGTCAATGAAGTGAATTTAACAAATGCAGCACCTTGTACTAGTGACCAGTCCACGTTAGAGTTTACAACCAATCTTACTTGGTCGTTGCCAGCTACTGTGTACGGATCAACCAAAATATTGAGACCGCCCCAACGTCCAAAGTGAACTCTTGAGAAATCTCCGAATATACCATCTCCGCTTGTTCCTGCCACCTTAGTCGCTCCAGTACTAAAGAATGCATTCATTCCGTTAATTGTGTATCGGTTGTAACCACCCTCTGTGATTGTTGGGGTGATGCCAGCCACATTAACACCAGCCAATGCGTCAGCAATTAACTCAGTTGAAAGAATGTAAGAGTGGTTACCAGTCAATCCGTGATCGTTAGCTACTGTTCGCATTGCGCTCAACAAATCCTTTGGTACTGATACACCATAAGAGTGCGCAGCCTCCTCAGTAAATGTCAACACTCCAGAAGTTGCAGCTAGTGCGCCAGGTGCGTTAGATACTGATGCAGTTGAGAACATAGCCGTGTTAATCAACTCAGCTTCTGAACGTCCTAAATCAGTCATTACTGCGTTCATTGCGGCAGTTCCGTTTTGTGCTAGAACTCTGTTTGACACATCTACATAACCAGTCAAACGTACTGGTGCAAGTGTGTCCTTAGTGAAGTTCGCACCTCCATCAGCAGCAGCACTATTCTCAGCAGTTGCCCACGCAAGTGTTTGCTTTGCAGTTACTGGTAACTTCATGTCACCGCTTAACCCAGTATAAACATTGATACCTGGTACGTTAGCGTATACCGCATTCTCACGTAGTGCATCAGTATATCTTCCAACAGTTACTGGCTGAATAGCCGAAGTTGTTTGGTCGATATCAGTACGTTTTTCGGTGTACTTGCTAGGGATCACAATGCGTAGTCCACCAGACTGAATACCAGCTTCACGTGCTTCACTAACACCCTCACCAATTAATTCTGCTTCTGCACCATCCAATCGTCCTTTTTTAGCCAAATCTCTAACCGCTTTGCCCATGTCAAAAGAACGTAGCATAGTGTTTTCATCTTTGCTAATTTCTTGAGTGCCTTGTGCTGGGTTAAAGTTTTGACCTTGGCGGCTTGCAACATCTTTAATTGCTGCTTCTCTCTTTTCTGCCTTTTCAATGTCGTCAGAAAGTGTCTCCATACGCTCAACAAGGTTGTCAAATTCCGTTGCATCTGCCTCGGTCATTTCTGAACCTTCGTATTTTTTTCGTAATTCCGTGATCTGAGAATCTACTGTAGATCGCTCCTCACGTAGTTGTTTTGAATTTTTCATTTAAATTTTCGCTCTTAATTGTTTGTATTTGCGCTCGGTGTCAACCACAGAACACATATCTTCTTTCTTCTCAGCTTCTTTTGCCGATTCTAAATCTCTTTTTGCTACCGTTGTGTCTGGGTAAGCTGGAACTGTTACTGGACCTAACTCAATAAGCCTTTCAACCTGCTTAATGGTACGCTCATCCATTCCATCTTCGCCCTTTCTCCATTCAGTGCCGCTATCCGCTACAGTAAACATGAAGCTAGACCCCTTTACATTGCCAACTCGAACGTTTTCTAACAAATCATTGCCAGCCGTTGTATTTGGTGCTTCAAACTCATAGCGTAGCCCGTAATCGTCAACTGATAACCGTAAAGTATCGGAGTCCGAACGTGCCAGCACATTGTTAAAATCATGGTTGAATGTCGCAATCACACCTGACATATCTACATTGTCAAATGCAGTTCGATCCATTTTTTCTCGAAACCAGCCTAAATTGCTAGACCATTTGTTGAACACTGCACCATAGCCCGTAATTGTACGGCTTTCCGTGCCATCCTCGTTCATTCGTATTTCTATTGAGCTTTCAAAAGCTCTTTTTTCTGTATTACTCATTTCCCCCTTTATTATTAGGTTTAAAATCTTCTCTTTCGTTAAAAGGTACTTGGTTATTTATACTCAATAGGTAGTCATCAATACCACCCTGCAAATCTTCCATATTTCTCGCTTCGCTAGGCTTCAACCAACTGTTTTGGATGCCTTTTGCGTAGAACTCACCACGTGCAGCCATATCCCCTCTCATCAATCCATTAACGTCGTAACGCCATTTGTATCTCATGCGTTGATCCTCTCGAAGCAGCTTTTTATTTTCTTCCTCAAACTTGTGTACATAGTTCATTATTGTGTACTGAACAAACTGAGTGTTTGTATTTTCTACGTTGTTATACTTGGCGTCACCCATCTCATTCACTAAGTGAGTCGGCACACCTAACATTGTAGCTATCTCCGCTTTCTGAAACTTTCTGTCATCTAGATATTGCGCATCTTGGTGGTTCATTTTTAATGGGACATACTTTTGACCTTTGTCAAGTACTGGAGTCCCCATATTGTCTGCACCCAAACTAACATTTGCCCAATTTTCTCGCAGATTTCGCTTTGTTTCTTCGTTCAAACTGCCTTCCAGCTCCAAATAACCACTACTCAAAAAGCCTTTATCATAGCTATTTTTTCCGTATTTCTGAGCCGATATAGTAGCACCAAGTTGGTTTTTGTAGGCTTGGATTGGGTTAATACCCACATATCCATTGTGACTTAGCCCTTTAATGTGATACATATCTTCGTATAGCACCTTGATAGTACCTTTTTCTTGATATTGCACCTCATACACTACCGCATCATCATACACGTAGACTGTTACATTGTCTGGATGTACTATGGATAAACCTATAGGCTGATATTGTGCATTTCTGCGGATTAAACTGTACCCGTTGCCGTAATTAATTACTGACTGCATCATGTATTCATGCCAGTTGTAGCTATTCATATTTTGATTAGCCATGTCAGTAATCAACGGCACACTAGGGTTATCGTAAATTATCTTTCTATCGTTTTCGGTTGTCTCAACCAAGTGTTTAGGAAGTCCCGAAATAGTACCAGCTAGAATCTGTGAGCATCTGTTCCAGCTTGCTATTCCGCTAACTGAATCAATATCGACACTTGACGTACCAAACCCATACCCATAAAAACTATTGTAATATGGATTAAGCTGGCTTGCTTGCCTTTTTTCTGCTCTCGTGATTTCTAGCCCTAGTATCTTCATTACTCTATTTCTTCTTCTTTCTCCACTAGATTGTACTGATTGTCTAATTCGTACTCTTTATCAGAATCGACATCTGCACCCTCTAGTATTGCAGTAATGTACGCAGATCGTACACCGTTTATCTGGTTGGCTTTCGCTTGCAGTTCTTGCAACTGTTTTTCTAGCCCTTTTAAAGTCTTTTTTTGCTTATCTGTAGTCTTAATCATGCTTCCCAATCATTTGTAGTTGTACCATATTGTGCATCTTGCTGAGTCAAATAAAGCAAGCCAGCAGTTAAATTAGCTTTAACTATGTCCTCTTGGGTTGGGTCAGTTGGATAGTTAATGTCTAATGTTGCGTAAAGAGCATTTACCTCTGCCCATGATAAAGACTTGCTGCTATTCCAATTCAAGATTACCTGAGTGTATGTGTCGTTGCCATCCTCGTCTTGGATTACATCACCGTTCTCATCTTTTGAAAGAACCAAATAGTAATATGCACCCTTTACGATCAATGCGCTATCGGTGTAAGTTGCGTTGAATATCCCATTGTGTAGGATAGCTTGTTCGCCAGTCTTGGCATCTACTAAGACATCGCTTTTTGTTTTTACTGTTGTTAAAAATTCTATCATTTTCTTATACTTGCCCCCATGCAGAACCAGAATAGTATTCTAGTTTTACTGTGGTTGTGTTAAATATTAATAAACCCGTTGCAGGGCTTGAAATTGCATCTCTTTCTGTTGTTGTCATACGTGGTAACAATGCGCCTTGTGTTGTGCTATCAATTTGGAACTTTGCACTTGCATCTGGACTTGTTGCCCCTATGCCTACGCTGCCACCAAAGTAGCTATTTCCGCTTGTTATGTATAATGGGTGATAAGTTTCGGAAACTGCTTGGTTAAATGTTGGTGTGTCTAAATATATTCCCTTATATGTTACATTTCTTAAATCACTACCAAATGTAGGTTTGATGTAAATTGACACATAATTAGATAAATCTTGATTTCCACTAACTTGTCCATCAAAGTTTGGTGTTATTCTTATATCATTTACATAAGAACCACTCATAATATATTTTTCACCCCAAGTATAGTCAATATCAACTAATGCAAAACTTGTGTTGTTAGATGCATTATCATCCGTAAATGCATTGTTAAATGTTAGTTGACCATTGTTATTACTATTTGTAAAAGTTCTACTCCCATTAATGTAAGCAGAACCCTCATCCGTTACCTTCAACAAATCCGTTCCCAAACTATCTTCTACGAGTAATGCCGTTGTTGCTGATGTTGTTCCGCTGCCTTTTACGTGAAGTTTTGCATCTATGCTTGTTGCTCCTATGCCTACGTTTCCACCTGCTTCTACATTAAATATATCCCC